>Ga0302186_10000103_pt1 | contig 76581 bp, 63 predicted proteins | sample II_Bog_E1_2_FD_198782 | JGI IMG/M metagenome (GOLD analysis project Ga0302186, IMG submission 198782) | Peat permafrost microbial communities from Stordalen Mire near Abisko, Sweden - II_Bog_E1_1 | ecosystem: Environmental > Terrestrial > Soil > Wetlands > Peat | place: Sweden: Abisko...
AAATTAGTAATAAATCAAATGAATAATTTATTATTTCTCATTATTTCAAGATATATCTTATCTGTATATAACTTTAATATAAAATCCTGAAGGCCTCAAGCCACATTCAAAGGGGATAAGATTTAGAGGGTCTCATCCGCGAAAATTAACTATTACGAGCTGCTAACAAAAAAATAACAGTCTTTTCAGGATAACTACTGTCATCTTGCATCGCTTTGCTTTCTCAAATATTCCCTTAAATGCCCGCTGACTAATCGTTTTCTTAAAATTTGTAGAAGGCTGCCGAATAATTTTTGACCTTTTTCAAGGAGAAGGTCAAAAAGTATCTTGATTAGCAATAATCCAATATAAATAAATATAAAGCAGAGGAGAAAGAAGTTATTATTAGCTTATAGTAAAAACTTCAATTATCACAAACAACCATCAATGAACTCTCTCTAATTATTCAACGATTGGAGTTGTAAATGGTGGACTACAAATTAGTAGCTGATTCCCTAAGTATATAATTGCAAAAGTAAAGAATAAGGTCAGATCAATTGTAACTGGCAGAACTTAAATGGCATACCAGATACGAAATTATTAAATAAGAGTTTAATCAATTGAGAAATGAAGAAATTATTACTTTGGAAAATCATAAAATTCAAGAATATTAATAACAAAGGCGTTGATCTCTTTCTTATTTATTGTATAATTTAGATGGATTATAAACTAAAACTATTCATGATGAAAATTTGGGTTTACGCCAGATTTTAATATTCGGGTACCTGTTATGAAGCATTTAGTCTTTGTTGTATTCTCTGATTCGTTCATAACTTTCTACTCCTTCATTAGCAAAATCTACTCATGTATTTAAAGAAAGAGCTTCTCATCTTAGCGAGCCAGTTCAAACTTTGTCCGATTGCATTACTATCATTCCATTCAAGCAACATTTTGCTTAATTATTTATTGGAAAATTCTTGTAAACAGTTTAATTTTACAATTTTATTATTACCCTAAATAAGACATAACAAACTGAGATCCAAATATTCTAATTTACGATAAGCATTTTTACGAAATGACCTGATGGAAGTAATACAATTGTTGGCTGCATAGAATTTAGTCTACCTAAAAATATTTATTTAATTTCTGGTATATTCAATTCATGTAATCTGTCTATATTTGGTACAAGTTGATACACGATGCTAGCTAGTATCGTGATCACATCTGTCGACTTTGACTTAATTAAACAAAGTTCTTTAACAATTTTAATTTTAGCCCTTTGCTCATTATCTTCAATCCAATTCATATCCGAATTTTCCCCAAATATATCTGATTCATTAATTCTCTAATTACCTATATTAGAGATAAATAATTAAATATTAATATAAGTTCTTATTTAATCAGTTATTATATCACAATATCCATCCGACTTTATGAGCTCCATCACCCTGTGGATATCCTCCCCAGATACTGATATACATCTCCGATACATCTTATCAAATAAATGCGTTATCCAACTCTTTTTAAGTAATTTGGGAACGGTTTATCTAGAGTTGATTTTCAGTATTTTGGCAGTTTGAGGCCTTAAAGATTATTTTATGAGATCTTCCTCAAAGGTGGTGAAGAATCTGCACAAACCCCACCTCAAGTTAAGTTTTTGATCCATTTATTTGGACATGAAGATTTTTGCCACTTTTTTTATATCATGGGCGGATACATCAATATACCCATGGACAGAGTTTGTGGAAATGGACCATCAAGCCAATATCAACATTATGAAAATAGAAACGAGACTAGGTATTATTCAATGACTTCATAAGAAAAAGAACAAGAAAAAAACAGAATTTTAGGTGGTATATTTGTCCCCGTGCTTTGACCTTTCGCGGTTTTAGGTGCAGTTGTTGGTGATGATGTTATAAAGGACAAATTTGAAGTCCTGAATCTTCAAATATTTCCCTGAATAGTTATATTAAAGATTAATTCAACCTTTTATCCTTTATATAATTATTGTTATAGACAAGAAATGAATCAAATCGAACGCATCATCAGCGGCTTCAAAACAACAATCTCGGTTTCTGAAAATAAGCAGCAAATCAGTTTCTTTTGTTAAAACACAGACAATCATAAGTACCTTATCGGCGAATTTACTTACCAACAAATAGCAATTAAACAAAAACAGTATTTTGATAATGTGAACGAGTTCTTCATTCTGGTTAAAGAAGTTCACGAAAGTGCAATTAGAATTTAATAAAATTTCCTTTTATTTAATGTACAGTTCGGAAGCTTAAAACGCATTCTTTCTGTTTAATTAACTCCAGTTCCACAAATTATTGTCAAGAAAATTACAAGTCTGAAAGTTGTTTTAGAATAAGTAACTTCAGAAATGAATGCTTTGAAATTGAAATGTTAAGTACTTCAAGAATTATTAATAAAAGATTTTTATAACAAGGAACAATAGACGCCTAGATAAAAAGTTTAAGTTTAACAAAGAGAAGAAGTTTAACCTGAACAAAGAGAAGAAGTTTAAGTTGAACAAAGAGAACAAGTTTAAGTTGAACAAAGAGAACAAGTTTAAGTTGAACAAAGAGAACAAGTTTAAGTTGAACAAAGAGATATATAGATAGATATTGGTCTCTACTTCCGCAGATTAATACATATCATTTATTTTTGGTTTTCTCTTGTTTTTTGTTTTAAACAAAGAGAACAAGTTTAAGTTGAACAAAGAGAACAAGTTTAGCCTAAACAAATAGAACAAGTTTAACCTAAACAAAGAGAACAAGTTTAAGTTGAACAAAGAGAACGAGTTTAGCCTAAACAAAGAGAACACGTTTAACCTAAACAAAGAGAACAAGTTTAACCTAAACAAAGAGAACAAGTTTAACCTAAACAAAGAGAACAAGTAGCCAATTTAAATAACAAGAAATAATCGGATAGGATACAATCATCTGCTAACTCAAAGTCAATTATGATGTCGGGGGCCAAAAGCAGGATTCTGGGAAAAGGGACCTCCGAGGTGAGCGTTCAAATCAACAAAGAGTTTACTGTTCTTACGCCGATTCATCCGATTCATCATCTTACTATTATCAGAGATAATAAACTGCTAATATTGGGGCTGCTTATTCACCACTTTTCTCGTATTATAATCCATCAACATCGCGAAGTGTAACAGGTGGCACGCACCACAGCAATTTTCAAAAAAGGGATTCCCGTGGGCGGTTCTGTTGATTTGTTTGACTCGATATAAAAATAAGAAATAATTATAAATATTTTTTTCTGAATAATAAAACTAGTTCCTTGCTTAATCATTGATTTGCGGTTTTTTAAGTATAGGAGGATTGTATCGACCTTGCCAGAGGACATACTCGGTCGTAACTTATTTTTATATATAATACTGAATTAAAAATCACTTATTTTATTTGTAATCAATCAGCTACAAAATTAGGTGAAAAACATTTGATCTTCTTCCTCTTCAGAGTCTTCTATTGGTTAGAGTCGTTGCCCCAACAGTTATTTAATCATCATGCGTTCTTATTCTATTTATTTGGCTATTTTTTATTTGTTGACCTCCTGATGACTGATTTCATCTGCTAACAGTGCGCTTTTTAAAGTTTCTTCGTAATTCTTCATGATTTCTACTTCAGTCTTGAGAGCTCTTCTCTTTTCTTCGTACAAATTGGAAACTGATTTATAATGATTGAGTTCAAATTAAGAAGGCAGTTTGGATTTATTATTGTTTAAAATTTTTGTGATTTGAGAGATAATATTTTCTCCTGCACAATTCTTTTTCAAGTTAAGCTTCCATATATTAGGATTTAAGCAAAGCATTCTCTTAAAAAAATCACATCCTTTTTTATTAATGAAATTATTTTCAAGCTCAATTTACTCTATTGTTGTAAAATGGGCTGAATTTAGGAGAGGCTAATTACCAATAATTTATACGTCTGAAAGCATACAATTATTCATGCAAATTTGACGAACAGATTTGTTTTTAATCAGCATTGACAAAATTGACGAAAACACTTATCCGCTAATCTAGTTTTTTGAGATGTTTAGTGACTATAAAGAACGATTCGATTCTAGGGCTTCGCAAATATATTTTAAGTCTTTCTATGATGGGGAAATATTGGCAAGACTTAGCTTTTTTAAACCCCAATTCTTAGTTAAGAAATATTTGATATTAAAAAAACGTGAACCCTCTCCCAAAGGATTTTAATCAAAAAATAAAACTTAAAGGGTTTGGTTTTAGCTCATTTAATTGCAGAAAATCTATAATCCATGCGAAGTGATGTTATTTGAACTTAAATTAAGGTGAATGAGATTAATCGAAGCTGAATTTTTACCATATGAACTACCCAAAATGTGAGAAATACTTTTTAAACCAACATCCATTATATTGTTTTTCGATAAATCGAGATGCATGAGGGGCAAGGCACTTATCTTTTCAGAAAATAGATGCATACTTTTCGATCCTATTTCATTTTTGGAAAGGGTTAGACATTTCAAAGGAGGAAAGTTGATGATATCAAAAGAGGATTTTGTACCTTCCGTTCCTAAATTAATGTTATCTAGATAAATTGTATCAAGTCCACATGATTCAGATGTCAATAGCATTTTGAGGTATCCAGCTCCTTCAACAGTAACTTTATTCTTCAGAATTCCATCGATTGAGGAGATATTAAGTATTTTTAGACATGAGTTACCAGTTAAACTTTTGAACAAATATTTAGCACTTTTATTTGTTATTCCTACTGAGACAAGAGAGAGCTACTATACTGGCATCTTAGCAAGATACCCACTCAATTTGAATATCCCTTCATCTCCCAAAGGATTTTTATCCAAAACTATTTTAGTGATGTGCTAAGAGCTAATAAATTCGCAAATTTATTTCACAAATTCTACATCAAACTAAAAGGCCACTGCTCTAAAGGTATTTTATTCTAGCGTTTGTGCTAACTTTCGTAGGTATCTTTCCTTTTGCAAATAGGTTATTGAAGTACTAAGTTTGGCAATTTTTAATTTAAATAAGTTGGCAAAAAATATAGTTTTATTTTCCCCATCACAATAGCGGGTTTTAGATGTCATAAGTTTTGATATTTTGCGTTATTATTTGACAAACTAAGGTTTAGTTATAAAATTTGAATTTATATTTAACCTTGACTTTTTTTCGATGTTGCTTTTGGGAAGATAGTTGTTAAAAATGACAGTTTTGGATATCTTTTCTATTTGTTGGGATTGAACTAAATGATTGTCGCTTATATTGCTTTTGAGGTTGGTCAAAATTGAATAGTTATGTAACTTTTTGTATTTATTCATTTTATTTCTATATTTAGAAATTATATCATAATATAAGATCAATGTTCTAATGGAAAATGATAAAATAGTTAAACATATTTAGTTATAGTTGTATTAATATCATTATCCAGTCACAACTATTTGTAATCTTTATTTTAATTCATTTGCTTTCTCAACACAGAAAGTTATCATTATTTAAATTGAAAATAACCTTCTCTTGACATTCGTCCAACATTAATTATTAGAGATAATTTCAATTATCAATCACTATCGTTAAAAAAAAATACAGTGCTTTAATATTTTAAATTAAGATGTGATCAAATATATCATTGAATACGACAATTACCAAAATTATTATAAGGATAAATACTTCACATATCTTCAAGATATGAAATCAAATGACAGGACCATAGATAAGAGTTCTGCCAAGACTTCCAAGCTCAGAAGTTATCAGGGCTTTCACAGCTGGCAGTCGATAGAAAGGAATCTGTGGGAAAAGATGATGCTCGGCTTGAAATTGCATTCCTCCCATCATTAGCAGCCAGAAAATGTTTTGTTCCCTATAATTTCTGCTGGTTATAATTTGGTGATCGATGAACGACATTTTAGGATTTTGTTCGAATCTTTTTTATTTTTAGTGATTTCCAATAAGGATGAATGCTTAATAAAAACCTGATATTAGTTCAGCTATGATCCAGTTTACGAGACTCACTTTAAAAATATATAGGGTTGAGTAATTAATCACAATCATAGTGATATCCAACTAAATAGAGAAGTAAATTACATAGTTTCTGCATTTTATGGCGCTTACCAAGGAATCAAATCTCCATTTCAGGAAGAGGAAGGGATATAGATAAACCTTATACTAGTGCTGAATATCCTCATCATATTTCGTGATGTTAGTGAACATGTGATGCATGTTATGTTTGGGATTCCACCATTCAAGAGAAAGGCCTCCGAATAGAGAAGCTTGGCACCGTCCAAAAAAATTTAGGTTCGTATCTCTGCTGTGGGCTGCAGAATGGCCAATCCATGAAATGAAAGATTGAGCCAATGCAAAACATGTAATGCTTAGTGCACTATACTCAGTCCCACATCCAATAAACCACATGCTTCCAACCAAAAGACATAATAAAACTTAGATACTCCATAGGGGCTGATAAAAAGGCTCCACTTTTTTATAAATTTCCATATATTCCTAGGAAACTTTTGATGGCTCTTTGATCGATAAAATTGGGAAGGATTTGAGTATTTTTTCAGCAGAATCCGAGTGAAGAGCCCTGAATATAGAAATAATTACCTGAAGTATTAAGTAAAATCCTTCTTAACTTCTTTCATGTTATCGAGGAATGAGAAACCTCCTGGATGTTTGGCTGCATAGTCAGTGGCATCATATTCTACGCCTTTATAAATGAATTAATATTTTTCTTTTTTTGTTGTTGACATAAGATATATCTAATTTATGAATTTATGATGTAATAAAAAAAGCATTAATATTGGAGAACAGTGGGTTTAAACTGAATTGATCCAAAATGAAGGAGAATGATGAGCAGGAAAGATGAAATGGATTGTATAATCAATTAAAGATATCGAGATCCTTTATGCCTTCGCTGAAAGGATTTGTCCCGTTAGGATTGAGGGATATCTTGGCTATGCCGATGTCCAGGTTGTACAACCTGTTAGACTGTGTATTGCGGTAGTGGAACAAGAAAACCCCAAGAGGAATCTTCAAAAAAATACCTAAATATGTCAGCAAAATAATAATCTTAAGATAGGCCTGCTGGTGACTTGAATTGACTCCCACTGCTGGCGGATTCCAATAACCACTAGAGTTCATGAACAGCCATATCATGTCCAACACCTCACTGAGAATGAGCATGGCGAGAGTGGATTTGACATAATTGCTGTCGAAATGTTTCATCACAAAGATGAACATCAAGAGGGCAAGCACCATCAACTGAATCAGGATCAAGCTACGTTTAAGAAATCGTATTTTTGAAAAATAACGATAATTTCAAGAAGTCCAAATCCCAAAGAAAGAAAAAATAACCATTTTAGTTATAATTAATTCCCCTCTTCGTCCACATGTCCCCCTGGTGTAACTTAATGATTGTTCATATAGCGTGAGGTGCGAGCGCTCGCCATAAATGTGATCATACTGATTCCAAAAGGCTCGGTAAGATAACGTAGATCTTCTTAATACTCCATTTTTTATTAATTGAGTTGATCAATTTCAGCTTCTATTTTACTGTTTCTTGATCTGTAAAGAGTTGGCGTGGCTTATTATCGTTCTGTTTCAAGGGTTTTTATTTAATCTGAGTTAATAATCTCGTATCTATGATGTCTAATAATCGATTTTGGATGATGTTCTGCGCTTTCGCAATGGTTTGAACTAATTCCTCGACATTTGCTTGAGCGTTTCCATTCGAAGTTTCCTCCCAAATTTCAGATGCCACTTCTGCATTAAATGGTTAACCCGACTAAATAAGGCCGTGCGTACGATAAGTGAGTTTAAAAAATTGTCAAATTAAACTTTCCTGAGTTTATCTGTGGTTTTGTACCCTTATCTTAAGAAAGTGTTTCTTATCTTATCAAGCTGATTCATTTATTCGTTATTTATAATTAATAATAAGCTGTAAATTATAACCTTCTAATCAATATGAATTTTATCAGGAGATAATTCTATTGAAACCTAGTAAATTTGATTTATTTCTTCTATTGTCGCTGCCTGATATTGTAAAGTAAGTTATCATGTTCTTTAGTGGAGAAGACTCGAAAGGAGGCTTGTAACTAGCTTTTAAAAGTTGACTTAAAACTTATTTTTAACAATTTATGTTTCGTTCTTTGCTATGAGTATTAGGAACTTTTTTTGTCTTTTAACTCTCAACAATCGTTCCTTCTTTTTTTTTAGACGTAAACCTCGGTCGTTTATTTTCACTTTCATGGGAAGATTAATTAGCCATTAATACTTTTCGTTAAGTTGTTGCATAATGTTTGATTTCTTGTTTATTGGAGACCATTAAAACTTTAGTTCCAATATAATTTTTCATCTTTTTAATTGACTTATTAGGAGTTAATCCTTGATAGCCAGCCGGCAGATGGAGAGGAGCTTTTAATTATTGTAAGATACATTTTAATTGAGGAATTATCTTTTAGCTCTTAGAATTGTGTGTAAATTTTGACTTTGCACTCTCAGTGGCAACTCTACAATCTTCCAGAAGTTTATTACTATTCTTTATCTTGGTATTAAAGTTAAATCTCGACTAAATCTTTTCTGGAATTTTATAGTTGGACCATCTTCCGATAAAAATATCATCGTCCATGAGTTTGGATTCTTCCTTTTCGTTATCCAAATCGATTAAAGTTTCTTTTGCTTGCAACTATGTCTAAAAATACTAGCCATTAGTGGAATGCTTTAATTCGAGTCTTTTCAATTTTTATAGCTGATATTAGAGTAATTGAGAGTGCATTTACTGAACAAATGAGCATTTTTCCTTATCTTTGCTCTTCATTAATAAATTATAAGAAGGATACTTTAAAATTTATTTTTACCTGTGAGACAGAAAGAACATATTATGAACCACATCAAAGGGATCAATTTAAATTATACTATTTTATATATACTTTGTTATTCAAATCCATTATCACAAAAAAGCTAAATAAAGATTAAATTTCATTACTAATCCTTGATTTATATTATACATCTTTTATTATTGTTATAGATTCTTTTTTTATAATTTTTTGGAGAAGTTCAATAATTTTGACTTAGATAAAAGATGGATAAATTATATATATTGATGAATCTCAAAGTTAATAAGAAGCATCAGTAGTTTAGAGGTAGAATTATAGCCTTCCAAGCTGTCGACCCGGGTTCGATTCCCGGCTGATGCATTTTTATCATAAGTGAAAGTCGAACCTTTTTACTGTAAAGAGGCAGCATTAAATTTAAATAATCCTTCTTCTTTTTTTCAATTTATCCAAGGAATTTACTTTCAATTATTTTATATTTAAATGATTGATAATAATTTGGATTGATATTTTTTAGTTGAGATGAATCTGAAAGACCGCGTAGAGAGGAATAACATCAACAATTCAATCAATGCCAATAACAGCAAATTCGACTTCGATAATCTCAGCAAATAGGAGCAGATCTTTTAGAAATCTCGACGATAATGCGAGCAATAACTCTACAAAAAAAAGGAGGAGTTGGAGAGATAGAGGGCTAATATGCTCAAAATAAGAGAAAGATAACTTGCTCTTACCATTGACAAATTTGAAAAGGATTTTGAGGATATCAAGAAGCAGATTGTGAATATTGTGAATCAATCCCTGGTCGAAATTAGGGTTCGATATATGACAGCAATCAAAGAAAAGAGAGCCTTATAGTCCAAGGAAGAGATTGCTATCAAAAAAGATATGGATGATATGCTCGCTATTATCCAGACCAATTTACTGGGTCTAAAAAAAGGTAATTCCATCTCAATTCAGAACAGTACAGAGAGTATATCGCCAAAATTGTTATGACTGATTTTTAAATCAACGCCAAGAAGGAGGACATTAAGCAGAACATCAGAAAACTCAAATTTACCACCCCTGGCCTTTCAATTGATGAGAAGTCCTTCACTTGCTTCAGAAATGACTTGAATAAGATGGTTCAGATAGACCTGAATTCCAGAAAAGAAGCTGAAAAAGAGCACAGAGGACCTGAAAAATTCTAAGGAGAATCCACCAACCTTCATCAGAACAGGGATTGGCTCAAAGGCAACTTTGTTTGATTAAAAAATCTAACATATAATCTTTAAAAGCAATGAAAATATAGGCTGACTATGACGATTAATAAATTTTAAATGAGTAAATCATGGCTTCTTTTCGTGACTGAGATCAGTGATTTTCTCCCATGCAAATTCGCTTCTACCGAAGTGACCTCCTGAGGCTGTCTTTTTGTAGATGGGTTTTTTAAGATCAAAGTTCTTGATAATCATTCCAGGACGAAGGTCGAAATTACGGAAGATTATTCCTTGAAGATCCTCATCAGTATAACCTAAATAAATTATGCTGTACCAGGAACAACAGTGTTATAACTGTCGACGTGGATGCTGAGAGGTTGGGCAATACCAATACTGTAAGCAACCTGAACCATGGCTCTCTTGCAGAATCCATTTGCTACTAAATTTTTAGAAATCCATCGAGCAGCATAGGCGGCTGAACGATCAACCTTTGTGGGGTCTTTGCCTGAAAAAGCACCTCCACCGTGACCTCCCCATCCTCCATAAGTATCAGCAATAATCTTTCTTCCAGTGAGACCAGCATCTCCGTTGGGTCCTCCAATAATAAATACATTGCTTGGGTTAAGAACGTATCTTGTATCAACAAGCCATTTTTCTGGAACTGCCACCTTAATGACATCATTAAGGAGATCTTCTCTGATTTTTTAGTTGGTAACATCAGGATTATGTTGTTGAGAAATTAGGATGGTGTGGACCCGAATTGGAATAATGTTGTGGCCATCACGTTTGTACTCAACAGTTACTTGAACTTTCGCATCGGGACGCATCCAAGGCACGATTTTATTACGCCTGCATTCCTCCAGTCTTTGAACCAGCTTGCTGCAGAGATCATGAGTCAAAGGCATGAAGCTTTCAGTTTAATCTGAAGCATATCCAATCATAAAACCCTGATCACCAGCTCCTAATTCTTATTCAGATTTATTGAGATGAACTCCCTGCGCAATATCTGGTGATTGCTTGTCAATTGCAACAATAAGAGTTGCAGTCTTGTAATCCATTCCAATGTCAACTGAGTCGTAACCAACTTCTTTAATGGCTTGTCTTGCCACTTGTTCGAAGTTAACTTCTCCGTTGCAGCTGATTTCTCCAAACACCATGCAGATTGAGTTTTTAACAGCAGTTTCACATGCAACTTTAGCATGAGAATCTTTCTCAAGGCAAGCATCGAGAATAGAGTCAGAAATAAAGTCGCACAGCTTATCGGGATGTCCGCTGGTAACGCTTTCCGAAGTAAAGAGGAAATGGTGTGGCTTGGGGAGCAGATCTTTCTCCATAAGTCAACTTAATCTAATTAATAAAATAAATTTCAACATTACTGGTATTAATACAAATTGATAAAATGGATATGGGCAGGACATCAAAATATTATCGAAAAAATATTAGTTAGCAATTAATGATCGTTATTATTATATTTTGGGCCGTTGACATTAGTGCTGCATATATAAGCGGATTTAGTATTCAGTGAACGAGAAAAAACCCCATTTTAAGTAAATACACTTTTAAATCCCAACCTAATTTATGTTGAAGCCTTCTAATTTGGTTTTTTATTATTTATTCTCTGTGAATGTTGCCATCATTTGTATAAAATTCATTTACAGTAGTTTTAAGAATTTGCATATCAAAATTGAATGTCGAAATTATTTACATTAATAAAGCGTTGCCAAACTGACAGTCTTGATGAATTAATGATATTTTGAGTTGCTAATTTAATTGAGGTGACAATTTAAAAAATGGTCACAGAGGGGATCGAACCCTCGACCGTTGCGTTATTAGCACAACGCTCTAACCAACTGAGCTACGCGACCCTATCTGATTATCTTCCCAGTCTTGTCGTAAAATAGTATATCGAAGAAATAGAGTTACAATAGTTGCAATGAAAAAACTCAATTTTATAATAGAAAACTATGAGAGGAAGCATACAATCAAAGACATTTGGATCATTTTGTTATAGTAAGAGTAGGCTGGTAATGATCAAGTCCTCCTGTGTGATTGGTAATTCGATGATACTTTATTAATTGCAGGGCTGATTTATTATTGTTGGTGCGAAGATTGTAATGGATCAGCAATTCAATTATAGAAAAGGGTAGATTTGTTTTTGGATTGGCGGGCGATAACTTCATCTGCGATAGTAACTTTTGGATAGATTGGAAGGCCTCTGCTATTTTGTTTTGTCGGCAATACAGGACTGAAAGATTATAATAAAAATTATTTTATTGATTCATAAATTAAAAATAGGCTGGTCCTGACTCTAAATTATCTCATAACTACGCTGATATCCAGTGTTTATGGTGGACAAATTTGATTACGAGGAAGAGTGGACATTTCCAATTAATTCATGCATAGCATCATAGGATTTATCTATTCGGTTCAGTTAGCACAATGCCTACATCTTATAGCTGAGAATATTGTAGTAAATTTGTTGTTGATGAGTACTTTTGTTTTGAATTAAGTAAGTTTTTTCAAAAGATTGATACTCCTTTGTAAAATAAATAACACTCATCCATTTGCGACGGCACAGGTTAATATAGCACAAATGAGAGTATATACTACTTTTGAAATCAACATACTCGTTGTATAGTTTTCTACATGAGATATGAGGTACAAATTAACTTGCTAAGTTAAGTTCTTATATTCTCCTTCCAGGTTAATAACCATATTTCTTTATTTCTCCAGAATAGTTAGGGCGTATTTTAGATAGGATTCACCGAACTATAAAATTTATTGTGATTTCAAGAGCAAATCTTTTTCTGAGAGGACATATCTTCGATAAAAATATTTGTTATTGCTAAAATTAGGATTTTTATCTTTATTTTTCTGCTGAAAATAGGGTTGATTTGGATAATAGTAAACGGTCTCATAGAAATCATGAATTTTATTGTAGGTCGTTTCTTTAGCTGAACTCTGCAGCATTTCATGATATAAATTCAGACAAAATTGAGCTTTTCGATAATTTATTTTATATGAGTAGGAAGTTGGAAGAGAGTTAAAAAAATCATGCATTGATTTATATGGAAAATAAGGTGTATTGAGAATTGATAGAAGCATATTCTATTTACAATGAGAAATAAAACTGTTTTTTTAATTGTGAATTTACACCTCTTTGGAACAATACAAATAATTAAGGGCTCTTCTGAGTAATAAAAGGGAAGAAGAATTGTGGCCGTAGTTTGCCAAAACCAACCCTATGTTATGATTTATTATATTTTTCACGAGCTATTGATCGCCAACTGCTTTTTCAATTTTAGTGGTCAAATCAGCTAGTATTTTCAGGGAATTGCTATAATTATTTGAGTGATATTAAATTTCTGCATGCAGCAGCTCTTGGTATATTGAAATGGGTGTGCCGTTTATTTAATGGATTTACTGTTCATCAGTGTTTTACTCAACGTTCTGATTAAATTTCATCATGTACATTATCTTGCTGTCTTATATCATACCTCAGTTATGAAAATCTTACCTAATTTCAGTAGAACCCTAATAAAGAGAATCTGATTCAAAAAGATGTAAGATTGTCCTTCTTTTGTACTCTATTTCAAACGTATAAGCAAACGGTTTTGGGTTGCGATTAAAGAGAAACAAATGGAAAGACGATTGGAACTCTCCATTATTGTTAGCATTTTGTAGATTATCATCAAGCTGGTTTCATCACTCATGCTATCAATGAATTTAAGAGCTTAAGTGGCTATATTCTTCGAAAAGTACCAATCATCTACGTAGTTTAAGAATTAAGCAGAAATTACGATAAAACTATGATGTTCCAGTAGCAAAATTAGCTCATAGTCCTGACAACCTTTATTCTCTTTTTATTTTCAATTATTTGCTACGATTTCAATATTTTCTCCCATGAATTTATCCTGATATTTTTTAGGATACTCACTGAGTAACTCAAGCAATACACAATTTTTTTAAGCAAACTTCTCTTTGTTTTGGAAGCTGTTTGAATGAGCAAAGCATGTCATTAATATCGATACTTATATGATGAGTCTTTATTTCAGCTAGAGTTCCTAATTAGAGGAGAGATACTTTTAACACAAGTCGAATTCCTTCCTTTTGAATTGATTGTGCGCAATGGCTATCTTATTGATGAATGAATCTGTCTCTTCCATTTAAAGTAAATTTGTATCAAAGAATGATAAATAGGATCATTATCAACTAAAATTTATTGTCTTCAATCATTTTCTCAGCTTTTATTTCGAAGATTTGCTTCTATCATTTATACGTGTTTTTAATACAGCATTTTATTAATTTAGTAATAATAACCATGTGGTTGCTCATTATCTTGATAGTGATAGCCGTCGCTATTGGACTCGTCTGGGCCTACTATAACTTTCAACAGATCAAGGCCATTCCAATCGCTACCAATTACAGTGTTGATGATGAACTTCATACCATAAATTCAACCACCAGTCTTGGAATTGTATAAATTGGGTCGATCATCCACGAAGGAGCAGTCGAATTTATTGTCTCAGAATACAAAATATGCACCATTTTTATAACGCTCATCGCATTTATAGTGTGGATTTGTGTGGATGGACTTGCCAGTGGATTTACAACTTTTGCCTTTATATTGGGAGCAGCCACATCAATGGCCTGTGGAGCTTTTGGTATGCACATTGCAACCTATTCCAATTACAGAACAACCATATGCGCAAAAATATCTTTAGGATTCGCCTTCAAAACAGCCTATAGAGCGGGCATAGTAATTGGGTTTGTTTTAGTCTCAGTTTCTTTATTAGTATTACTACTCCTAATCACAGTTTTCAAATCACTATTAAATTTAGATTAATCTTCACATAATCAACAGTATTATGAGTATTTATTTGAGTGTGTGGCTGGTTTCGGGCTTGGAGGCTCCACTGTAGCTCTCTTCGCTCGAGTTGGAGGAGGAATCTTTACTAAGGCTGCTGACTTGGGTTCTGATTTGGTGGGTAAAATATAAAAAGGCTTACCTGAAGATAGTCCTCGTAATCCTGCGACTATTGCTGATAATGTCGGAGATAATGTTGGAGATATTGCTGGTATGGGAGCAGATCTTTTCGGATCTTTCGCTGAATCAACTTGTGCTGCTTTAATAATTGGAGGAAATTCAATCAGTGGCATGGATGGAGTAATTTAATTGCAAACAATCCTTTTTGTTCTGTTGATTCCCGCAGCTGGAATTTTAATAAGTTTAATGGCTACAACTTTTATTACTGAATCTTAAGATATTACTGATGGGAGACAAGTCTAAAAATGTTTAAAAAAACAATTGATTTATTCAACTATTGGATTACTGCCCATTCTGTGGTTCTTGTGCTATTTATACTTTGCTAACTTTCAATTCAAAAAGGGAAAATAGGTCCAAATCAAAACATTTAATGATGTGTTTTTTTGCCTGGCCTTTGGATTGATATCGGGGTTGATCATCGGATTTATTACTGAGTTTATGACTAGCTATTCATATAAACCAGTTCAATAACTCGCACATGCTTGTAAAACAGGACCAGCTACCAATATCATATATGGACTTGCACTTGGATATCTATCCACTATTGTTCCAGTCATTGTCTTGTGCTTAGTTTGCTATTTTTCGCACTCTTCTTTGGGTTTCTATGGAGTTTCTATCGCAGCACTTGGTATGCTGTCCAATTTACCTATTTGTTTAGCCATTGATAGTTATGGTCCAGTTAGTGATAATGCAGGAGGCATTGCCGAACTGGCTGAATTAGCCTCTGTCGTTCGCCAAAGAACTGATGTCTTGGATTCAGCTGGTAATACAACAGCCGCCATAGGTAAGGGATTCGCTATTGGATCAGCAACATTAGTAGGATTTGCCTTATATGGAGCTTTTATGCATTCAGCGTTTCTCTTCGGGCTGCATTAAGAACAAATATCGTTCGATGATCCACTTATTTTCACTTGTCTTCTCTTCGGCAGCATGATTCCTTATGCCTTCAGTGCGTTGACAATGAAATCAGTCGGACATGCTGCTTTGGGGATGATTGAGTAAGTGCGAAGGCAAATACATTAAAATCCAGGAATATTAACAGGTACTTCGCCGCCAGATTATAAAGCTTGTGTACGAGTAAGCACTAAAGCTGCCTTAAAAGATTTGACTTTGCCTGGGCTTTTAGTAAATGTTGGATAATACAGGTTACACTTACACCGTTTTTACTGGGATTTTTCTTTGGCCCGAAAGCCTTATTAGGTTTTTTACCTGGTGCAATAGTTAGTGGAGTTCAGATGGCAATTTCAGCTTCAAACACAGGGGGAGCTTGGGACAATGCAAAAAAATATATCTAGGCAGGCCTTATGACAAATAATGGAGAGTTAGTGATAAAGGGGAGTGATATTCATAAGGCAGCAGTGATTGGCGATATGGTGGGTGATCCTCTAAAAGATACGTCGGGTCCAAGTTTGAATATTCTTATTAAATTAATGTCCATCCTTTCACTCGTATTCTGTAAATACTTTTCATCCTGATTTATTACAAAATGTATATCATTAGTCATCCAACTGCCTTTATCAATTATTAGATTCAAGTAATTAACAATTGAAGTATATATTCGCGTACATTAGTCTTTCTTAATTTAGCAAATATAATTTGAAGTATCACTATTTTCCCTTGAGGTTGATGAATAGTATCTTGCCGCCTTTGCAATTTCCAATGTTTTGTACTGCTTATAGATAACGAATCTGCATCGCAGAATTTGAATTCAATATTTACGATGTCTCTTTTAACATTTTTGCAGATTAAACATTGGCTTTTGCTGAAATTATAGTAGCCTATGAGAGACGTCTTTGAATTGCAGCCGATTGCAAGTTTTTCTGAACTTATGGGGAGAGGATGACGTCTGAATTAAAAACCAATTACCCTTAATGAAGACATTCTCTATAAACAGCCCCCAGGGGTATACTATCTCCTTGACATATTCTTCGAGCTGATGCGCTAATTTTGCTCTGTGTTCTAACAGCTCCTGGAAACTATTTTCACCAATCACACTCCTTAGTGCAGAATATGCGATTTCCTTAATAAATTCTCGAATTTCTTTTGTATTATTTCTAAGTTTGTAGACTAGTTGGTAGGGATTAATTGCACGGTAATAAACAATTGTCTCTATCTTCATTGTGACGTTGTCCTTAGTTATAACCTGCTGTGGAGCCAGTCCAAACACTGACGTCTTCATATCCACTTCAATCACATTCTCACTCATAGGATTCACTATATGGATGCCTGGTTTTAAAATCTGAAGATATCGGCCGAATGACTGATGAACTCCTAACTTGGCTGTTTTGATTTGATAGATGGGATTCTTACAGCAGCAACAAAAGCAGGGACACCATATTTTCAAGCATCCTGTCATATTGCCACAACACACCAGGCATGATTAATAACAGGTACTTTCGAACTCTACCTTCTGTATTTCCTAGTTATCCTCCTATTCGCTATCAATAAGTTCGTGTTTTTCAGCCATATTGTAATAAAATTTTATAGTATTTATCAGAAACATCACTACTCTATATCATGTCTTACGATCATAAAAGCGACCATAACTAACACTCCACAGCTTGCAGTTCTCGACAAGTACTGCGGGGGAGAGTCGATAGACCTGCTAGCCGTTCAGCTACTCGTTTACGCCGACGATGATGGGGGTGTTATTATTTTTAGTATTAACGGCTTCCTCCAACAGACATCCAAGTAATTAGATCTATTTACTAATCAGATGGAAGTTACATACTATTTACTTATAGAACGGATGCTTCTTTCTTGAAATGCTTATAGACAGGCGATTAATTAGTCTGCAGTTCTCCTTGTTTACGCATGTTAAATGTTTTCATATCCTTTGGTGTAAATTAAAGCTTGGCAAGGACTTCTTCTACCAGTTCGTAGTCATGATTGAGAATGGGCTAGGAGATAGTAAAGGAGAGACCTTCATGATCATCATTTATTTAATTTTAAAGCACTTGCTGCTCAGGAGTAATAATTCTGTTATCAATACAATTGGCAACTGTTTCGACAAGTCGAGACACGAATGCAAGTTGTGTTGAAGTCAAATGGCTAAGTTTCTTTGTGGAAGTGTGAAAAAAGAGAAAAAGAATGTGATTATAAGTATGATTGTATCTACTGGGATCTTGGTGAGGTATGAGTTGTTCTATAAGGATTGGTGATAACAAGAACGAGTATAACAATAATTTTTTGACCAAAGCGACAGACTAATACTTACCTTGCTACTTGTGCCTCTCTTCCAATGTGGAGTACAAGCTATTTAATAACTGCAACAGTTCTAGAGGCATTTTGTTAATTAACTGGACAAGATCATTCTCCAGTACTGTTTCTTTATTCTTGTAGAACACATATTACTTAGGTTCATCTCCCCCTTGACCTAATCTTGCCACCAATCGATGGAACTGCCTAAAAAACGGGACAAACTGTAGAAGTTCATTCCTGATGAAACGAAAGAGTGGATGTTTACCCTCTTAGAAGAGATCACCCATGTCATCAAAACTTTAAATGTAGTAGCGATGAAGGTTGTATGTCATCTCCCAGCTAGTGAAACTGGATCCTTGAAATTGTTTTCGCTCCATCGCCTAACGCCCAGACCAGTAGATGCGAATCAACGCCAAATGCACTTCATCAGAAGCTATACTGAGCAAATTTAATATTTTATTCAGTTGATTGGAGAATATAACTTCATTGATAGCTTTAAATTTCGTATCGATCTTTTTATTTGGATAAAGACTGTTATTGCCCATGTATTTGCTTCTTAATCTAAGGTAGTTTTATCGACCGCATTTTTCTTTATTAAGAATATAGTCCATTGTTTCCATAAGGTTCTCAGTATATCGCTGATTACGTTCACGATTGACATTTCGATCAAGGATAGCTCTCAATCTTTTAAAGACAGCTTCAGAATTAGTCAATGCCTCAATAAGAGACACAACTTTTTTGTTATCTTTTTAATTATTACAGTTGCTTACTTCGCTTATTTATCCGCTCATATGTGACATAGACATCCATCCATAAAACGAACTACTATTCGGACGAAAATTTTAGTTTCCCCTTACGATACGATACATATTGTAAATCAGTGAATCTAACGACATGAGAGCTAATGCTTATCCGTAAAATATTGGAGGTTTGCTTCGACAATGACTCGTGACAGCTTCCAGAAAAGTTGATACAAGTCCTCCGAAAAATGAAGATTACAGTTTTGCTGGATCTCGAGAAATAGTTATAAGCATACAATTAAGGGCTAAATTAGATAGATACTACCTCCAGTGTCAATGCTGTTGCAGTTACATATAAATTCTGCTAGTTCCTCCCACCATTAATTGAAAGCCTCACTCATTTGAATTAATTATAATATACTATCCAATAATATGATTAAACTATCCTTATGAATCGAAACATAACCCTATTTTTAAGGAGCCAGTAATTATTCATTTTAAGTTCATTTAATAAATGTCATCGATTAGAAAAGAAATTCCTCCTTTTATATCAAATGTGCAGATTAAATATTAAAATACGTATGCTCATCTAATTCAAAGTTCAATCATTTATAGAACTTATTTGAGATTATTTAACGGCAATAATGGACGCTTTCGAACTAGACAAAGAATTTACTGTGTAAAACATATCACTAAAACAGAAACTCAGGTCAGGAAGAGGGCTATTATCACGAATACTGTCGACTTTACCTTGCCAATATCGCACTCACCACACAGGTGAAGGAACTCATCGAGGAAAAGAATCAACTTGCACAACGACTCAGTAAGTATGAAGTAGAAATGCTCTTATATAGGATGAGGAATTCGCAAGTCAAAGCGATAGGAACAATGACAAAGGAAAGCGAATGCGTCGAAACGCAGATGAGATAGAAAGATACTATCGATGTACAGTCAAGATCTGTGGAAAATCCTATGGGTCTGAGGGTAGCCTGAACCAGCACTACAAACTAAAGCATCCCTAAATCTATGTAACTCTGCCGAGCGTGCAGCTGTCTGTTGGTCCTGTTATCAAACTGTAATAGGAATAGCCTTCACGAGACAAATAAAATCGACGTCGGGTTGCCAACCAAAAGAAAAAATGATATTCACTCATCTGCTTTATTCTCTATAATTAATAATCCTCTTTTATGAATTATCTCGAGAGAAATTGTTCTAATTATTTTTGTTTGTTTTCTTGAATGAATAACTTGACATTTGAATGAGGATAAAAAATCACATAAATTGGATCTAAATATAAAATGGAATATCTGTCTCTCTCATTGATTTCATACCCTGCCTATAATTATGTGAGATCAAAGAATGGATCTAATTATTTTTAATTTCAACAAATCATGTCTGAAAAACAAACTCTTACAGTCCCTGTATTCATTAAGGTCAAAGAACTTTAAAAGGCTCGAAGCGGCTTCAACGTTTATGTTAAGGTTGTGGAAACAGCACCAAAAGATATCTAAACTAGAGATGGGCACAAGATACTTATGGTGGATTGCGTGTTGGCTGATGAAACCGCCTCCGTCAAGGCTTTCTTCAAAGGTGAAAACGCCAAATCCATTGTTGTGGGTGCCGTCGTTGCCATTAGAAATGGATTAAAGCGGTATGTTAAAAACAAGATTACTGTTTAAGTAGATCTCTTTGGAAGAGTGACTTAAGAAAAGGGGGTTACTGTCAATGCAGGTTCTAATCTCGCTAATATCTCAGATGTGGAGCACATCCTTGAGAATAGACCTCAAAGAGATAATCGAAGAGATTACAATCGGGGTGGAAGATACACTGGAGGAAGGAGATAGGGAGACGATAGAAGAGGATATGGCGGTGATAGAAGAGAATAAAGAGGTCCTAGGAGATAACCTCGTCAAGACAGAGGGGATAGAGATCATACATACAAAAGAAATGATCGCGACTAAGGAAGGAAGCCTGAAAGGGAAAGAGCTGAAAAAACAGAAACTGATAAGCCAGTTGAAAAGACCAATGAAAGAAAAGACAGGTACAATGACAAACCCGAGAGAGACAACAGAGGAAATGATAGAAGAGATAACAGAGATAACAGAGATAACAGAGACAACAGAGATAACAGAGATACCAAACCTTATGAGAGGAGAGACAACAGAGACAACAGAGATAACAGAGATAGCAAGCCATATGAGAGAAGAGACAACAGAGATAACAGAGATAGCAAGCCATATGAGAGAAGAGACAACAACCGCCAATATGAAAAGAGAAGCTATGACCAGGACTACAATAGAAACAACAGCGGCAGAAACGACACTCGCCCTGCCCGCCACTATGAGGAAAAAAGACAGGAGAACAGAGAAAACAGAGCTCCCTTCCAGTGGGCTCACATTAAAGACATTAGTCCAGGAGATATTAAACTCAATCTCAATGTCAAGGTATTTACCTAATTATTTAGTTGATTTCAGTCATCAAGGTTGGAAGAAATTCCCGAGTGATTATTGGTGATGCATCTGGTGTTTCCAGTGCTTTCCTTCACGATTCAGAAGATTTAGTCGCCGGAGAATCAATCGTTTTGTTCAACGCTAAAGCTGAGGTTATTCACGAGCACATTGAAATCCAATTGTAGAGAGGAGGCAGATTTTAGAAATCTAGAAAGCCAGTTACAACTGTTAACAATGACTTCAATCTTTCAGAAAAAGCATGGGTACCCGTTGAATGATCTTGTTACATAAATTCTGAAGTCTTCAATGGACTATTAACTTTTTGAAAGGCTTTATTTTTGCCTTAAATTCATGAATAGCCTCAATATAAAAACTATTGTGCCTATTCTTTTAATTTCTGATATATATCCTAAGCTACCAAAATAAAAAAGGAATTCTAGATAAGAAGCGATAAACGAGAGTAAATATAAAAAGTTCAAAGGAAACTCGTCTTTTATCTCATGCGAGGCGCAGAGAATTATTGAATAGTTTAAGCATGAAAATTATTTGCCCCTTAATGTGCCGCTACTCAAATTATATTCGATAATATTACTATATCGAAAAATGCCTTCTATATTACGCCTTCAATAAAGCACCATCGTTCCAGCTAAAGTAGTCAAAGCCACACCAGAGGTGATCAAAGAGCTGATGAAAAAAGGAAAATTAAACAAGATGGTTCCCGCTGTCTTGAGATACAATGATGAGGGACATCCCATTCTCAGTTTTTTTCAATGATACTATACATCTATTTTATGTGTTTAATTTTAAAAATATAAGGCTTCTATGTGGAAACTGCGGCAAATCGAGTGACGTCATAATTTTCAAAAATAATTTGAAACATATTTCCTTGTTCGCCATTTTTAAATGGTTTCTCTCTTCTATGTACCCGCGGATGAAATTTATCGTAATTTTTGATGTTTTAATAAATCGAATAGTTATTAAGGTAAATGGTATTTAATAGGTGATTATAATTCGTTAACATGATGAAAGCAAATACAAATGCTCTTTCGGGAGTACGGTCAACATCTAGTTCACAGGAATCGACCAAATTAAAGAAATCCATATCGTCTTCGTTTGTAAGTAAGGTGAAGGGGCAGGTTGCGAGTTCAGCTAATTCCATGATTTACTCTATCAAGCCCAATCATCTCAATAGTAATTCCAAAAGCAACAAAAAGTTGGGAAGTCAACACAGCCACTCCAACAAGAGCTTCAAAACGTTAGGGGATTCAATCACGCAACTCAACGTGGATCCTACTAAACGCATTATTACGAAGAAGCCAGACCCTATAGTAGGATTAAACGATAAAAAGGTGATCACGGCAGTCCCAGTCAAAAGCTTAAAGCAGAAGGCAATAGGAAAGGGCATTAACTAATCAACTATTCATACAACAGGAAAATGCAATTCAAAAAATACTTCAGAAAAAGAGAATGAGGGTTAATACCTGAAAAAGAACAAGAAAATACACCGGAAACTGTTTGTATCAGATGGACATCATTTGAACAGTGAAATCACACAATAATCACTCCTCAATTTCAGTTGTCTCCTTGCTCCTAAGGAGGAGGAACTTAGTTTAAGTATGTTTGAAGTTGGTCGTAAATTAGGCCGCGGTCGTTTCGGGGATGTATACATGGCCCGTTAGATTCGGAGTGGGTTGGTATTAGCGATAAAGATGGTGAATAAGCAAGAGGTAAAATAAGCTGGGATGTAAGGGCAGATGGCACAGTAAATTAAGATCCAGCTGTACTCTTCTCACCCCAACGTCCTCAAAATGTATGGATTTTTTCAGGAAGGAGCCAAAATTTACTTGCTACTTGAATTAGCTACCAATGGCTGCCTCTTCAAACAGATCCGTAACCAAAACCATTTCGATTAAAGTTTATGCTCATTCTACTTCCGACAAGTGTCTAATGGAGCTCGGTATCTGCACAGCAACTCTGTAATTCATCGAGACATTAAACCTGAAAATATTCTTAACTGTTTCAACGTACTGAAGATATGCGACTTCGGTTGGGCTGTCTATTCTCCCATTTAGTAATAAATTAACTATATAGCCAACGACAAACATTTTGCGGAACTCTCGACTATGTCCCTCCTGAAATAGTTACTGGTGATTTTTACGATGAGAAGGCGGATATATGGTGCCTAGGAGTACTATGTTACGAATTGGCAACTGGACGAGCTCCATTCGAATCCAAGTCAGATCAAAACTAGACTTATGACAAAATCTTAAAGGTTTAGATTGACTTTCCCTCTCATCTATCACCTGCTCTGGTGGACTTCATCAGCAGAATTTTACACCGCTAACCAGCCAAACGCATGACTTTGCAGGAGTCATAGTCCCATGAATGGATGCGAAAATACTAAAATGAGGCTGGACGCATGATCGCAAAGGAAATTTGGGAAATTTGGATGAAACTAACCCGTCATTAGCCTAGTAATCAATGATTCTAATATGTCGCATGAGTCGCAGCTAATATAATTAGATCATATATCTTCTGGGCCTATGAACATTATTTCCCATAAATGACTCACATGCTTTAGAGCACATATTTACAGGCGGCGATGATTTGACAGCAGAGCCTTGTTTTCACTCATGCATAACTAGCCTTCATCACAACTTATTGATATGAATCCTCCGTTTCTTCGACGACCAAAACTTCGGATTTGCCAGATTTTCTTATCCTCGGAGCCCACGATCTGTCCTTTCTCGTAATTAAGAAAGCGCTGTGTGAAGGGGTGATAGATATAAGCCGATATAAGTTCGTCTTCCTCATTTACTTGATGATTTGGCACCATATCTTAATTTTGTTGAGTCTTTATAAACTTCCAGATGTCGTACTCGGCAATATGATTAGAGTTAAAAGGGCAGCACGACACTTCATTCAGCAGTTTGCTTTCAGGAATTTTAATCTTATGCGTATGCAAATAATTCTTGGTTTTAAGATTGCAGAGGATGATAGGTTCCTATTCACGATGAGGTTCTCCGGAAGGACTGAGCTTGTGCAGTGATTTGTAAAGAATTTTGAGATCCTCCTCCGTCATCTCGACTACACTACCTACAAAAAGAGAGCCATCCTCCTGTGCGATTTAGCTAATAGTATGATGGATGTCATCTCGAAAAGAGGTGTACATGTTGGAGGCGAAGCTCGAATCATAGACACTCTTCTCCTCGTATATAACAGACGGATTCCTATCTCGTTTTAGTTTTTTATTTTTCCCCTTTCGCCCCTGTTTGTAGGCCTACCATTATTATTACTATGAGTAGCAAATCCCCATTAATATTATTGCTCTTTGCACACTCAAGAAAGTATCACATCATTACTCATACTATAAATCATTCGATTATTTGTCATCAATCAGTATATAGTCTCTGTTCCAATTCCAGCGCCTAGAATATCTCCGTTCACTGAGTATTTGGGATTTGACCCCAAAGTTTAAGCATAGTAATCCTTAGTTTCTCCACCACAATTGGAATCATAATAAGTGTTGTTGTAGACTGTGTTTTAAAGAGCGTAGTTGGTGATGTGGTTAGTAGTTGTGGCAACGTAGCAGGCTGCAAAATCGGGTGTTTTGGTGGATTTAGTAAATGAAATCACAACAAACTCTTTGCCAGGATTATAGTTCTCGAGATAAGTGCATTTCATGTCACAATATCCCCAAGGTATATCAGCTTTTGGGAACATTATTGACCACTTTTGGTTTAATGGCAGTGTACCAATAGTCATGGTGCCTCAAGAAAGAGCAGAAAGTGAGAGTAAAGAGAAGTGATATCACAAGTGTGACTTTCATTCCAAGATATGTTAATTATTAAGTAAGTAATGAGCTTATCCATAATTTTCGACTCTTTAGATTTAGCGAATTTATGGAATAATTTTTAATAACTCCACATAAAACCAAAATATGCTACAGTTTTATTAATTTTAATATGGGTCAATATAAAGCTAATTTCAATAAAAATTAGTACAAATTCAAAGATACGAAGTGAGTGAACAAATCCTTTCAAAGGATAATTAATTATAAAAAATTCAGTATTTTGATCTTTTTCATCAAACATAATTTTGTTAATTTTTGACGGTCAGCAGCTCCTTTTGACTGGAATTGAACTTTTCAAAACAAAAGATTAGTTTCTTCCTTTTAGCTGTTAAATTCTGTACCTTAAGACAATGAATTACACATTTTCTAATTATTATATACTAAAGCTTCTATGATCTCGAATAGTTATAAAAGCTCGCCTCTTATTGAAGAAAACTCTAAGGGGCAACACTCCTCCATCCGCTCTAAGCGCTCCTCCAAGCAGCGCGACTCCAATGATTTCGATAATCAAAAAATACTCAATCCTTTTCGTTCGCAAGGACAGGATAGTTATCTTCCTCCAGGTCTGCTCGCAGAAATTGGCGATTTGGAGTATATAACTCCTCAGAAAGTGCAATCTATCGCTTGGGCACAGGCTGTATTTGTACCCAGAAGATCTTCAGTCTTTACTAAACACTTGCAAGCGATGCAGCGGGCTGCCAGATAACAAATATAAAAATCGAAGCCTATGATAAATATTCTTCATAAAGGAAAAGTATGCTTTGCATAAGAAATTGAAAACCAAAATCCTGGATACATCGAATAGAACGACGCTTGTTCTTTGGGCATGCGGCATTGTCTATAGTTGTAGCAGGAAGCTATGGATTAGTAACTGCTATTTTTGTAAGACGATCAGTACTAACCACCAAATGTTCAATATTACTCATTTCATCATTTTTCTGACGACATGAACGACGATTGCGACGACTACTTCAATTCCTGATTTACTCATTTATGAAATTTTATAAAAATCATTGCCCCTTACATTACTAAGGGATATTATTATAACTTGCGAATGTCGCTCAAAAATAGATTGTCCACTGTCGAGGTATGCATCTCCTTACTCAGAAGGAATTATACAGTCTTACCACCAACATCAAGACTTACAAGCGCGAGACTGAAACCCTTAGACAAGCTAAGGAAGCATTTGAGAAGGCATTCGATGCTAAAAACACGGATATCCGACGTACACTCGCAACAGAGTTGGACAGAATCCATGAAGAACTGTAATCACATTGTTATGCAGCAAGCGTCATTTGGCTCATCATAAGAGCGAAAATAGTAGGATTAAGGGACAGCTTTAACAACTTAACACCGAAAAGGAAAACTTCCAAAACTTCCTCAAGAGTATTAGGGAGAAACTAGAAGAGATAGAGCGCCAGATTGGATAGTGATTTATGAACTGAACGATTGGATATTTATAATGCTTCTCCATCTCCACAATAAATCATATTAGCAATAAAAGATAATGAGTAATTTAAGATGCTCATTATTAGAAACTAGTTTTTTAAAGAGTTGATGACTTAACACTCCAGATAAGGAATAAAATAAGGCTAAGATATGAATTAATGGCAATCACTCAAGTGGAAGTACAGCATTTCTTTTTTTTATCATCCCCCTTCGTTATTTGAAGCACTTCCTTCTTAGTTGGGAATTTGTTATTTTGTTTCGAATCGACGGGAATTTTCTGTCTCCTCAGAATTTCTAAATAACTGTTTAATTACCTTTTATCATCACGCTAAAAGCTTCATCGATATTGTGCCCTTATAATGCGCTTGTTTCCATGAACACCATTCCATTTTGACTCGCATACTGCTCACCATGCTCAACTGCTTAACAACTAAATTACATTTCAACGAACGGTATTGCTTGAGATCTGATTTGTTTCCCACCATCATGCAAACGATATCTTCATTACCATAGTTCTTGAGTTACTTCAGCCACTTATCAAGATTTTAAAAGGAGGAGGCTCGAGTGATATCGTATACCATCAATGCTCCAACAGCCCCTCGGTAGTATGCGCTAGCCATAGAACGATAGCGTTCTTGCCCAGCAGTATCCCATATCTGTACTTTAACTGACTTGTCGTCTACTACAATAATCTTGCTGGCAAACTCGACTCCAATGGTAGTCTTTGACTCTAAGTTGAACTAGTTCTTGGTAAATTTAGATATGATATTGGACTTGCCAACACCTGAATCTCCAACGAGCACGATCTTATAATGGTAGTCTGTCTCCTCCTTTTTTTTGTTCGACATCACCACTATCACTATCAATTATAATCATCATACATATGCCTTACGGCCATATCATATGCTATTATCCATATAGATCACCATTGGTTGAACTCGTGGAAGAAAGATAGACCCGCTCCGAAGCCAGCACCGTAGAAAATAACTCGTTGTCGGCGCAAGAAAAACAGTGAACCTACTGCACCAACCACCAGACCTTTGACTGCCAATCTGAAGGTTCCTAAAAGAAATTTGTTGAAGCGGTAATCTGCATCTAGCACCTCCTATTTGGAATAAGGAAGAATATCTTGTGAAACTCCCAGTCTAAATCCTTTCATATTTATCAATATAACTATCAATCATACAAATCATAACCCAATGTTTAGTTTAATTCCAAAGAAATTGTATAAGTTCTACCAAAAGCAGCCAAGTGCTAACGACTGCTGAATAATTATTCAATCAAAATCAGCTCAGTTGATCAACAAAGTCAAAATATTCAATTAATTATCCCAATCTACTTCAATAACATCAGCATATACATGAATCAATTAGGCAGTGATTGATCGAATCCGAAATTACAAACCATGCACTGCCCTATCGAATTAACTTTTTTGTTACAGTAAACAGCTAAACATACGCTGCAGATAAAGAAATCCTCGCGACAGACGTTGGGTGGCGAACAACACTTACATTCCATGTGAAAGTTGATCTTTTTGTTTTCTTCTAGAGAGTAATAGCTGCGGAGCTGCTTGCTCATCGAGAATATTGTGAGAAATTCCCGAATTATGGAGGACTCATTAACTTACTTTGCAATCCCTCCTGTCGTATAGGATATTTGACTCAACAGCAGTGTACTAGCAGCAGTGTCAATCATGACATTCTTACGCTTGTACTACAACACTATATCCCAACTGACTTTCTCACCGCCCAAGATGCATACTCTGAAACTGCTGTGGTTACGCTACTGAAGGATTAACTTCAATGTTTTGGTCAAGGAAGACTCGCCTTCTGTTTTTTTCAAATTTTAAATCAAAGACTCGTAAAGATTTTATCCATTGATTTGCTGAGACATGGAAGTGTAGACAGAGAAAGGACTGGTAAGAGAAAGAGCAGGTATGATGATTTGTAGAGGCGGAAGAAGTTTTGGATCGATGTTGGTGCGTGCAATTACGAGAACAAGTTATTATTTATTCATTGAAGTGCAATTAAATAAATATAAATCATATCGATAACACAAAATAAGAATTATGCAGAAAAAAGTACATTAGAGATAACAAGACCATCATAATGGCAAAAGGAAAAATTATAGACTAAAATATATTTTAGGATTATTTTCATAAATGTAAAAATAAGTGATAGCTTATCAACAACATTCTCTTGAGCACGCGTATTTGATGAAGAGTTATTCTTAACTGAACTATTGGAAATGGTAGAAGTTATAGTCGCCATAGATGCATCTCTGATTTTAATGTATCAAATTTCGTCAACATGATAGGATTTACAGTCTGAGTAGTTGGTTTGAACTAGCTCTAAGGAACCTTTGCATCAATGAAATGGGTAAGATAAAAAGATTACGAGAAGGCATACTCCTTTTATGAGCATTTCTTTTATTTAATAGAATAAATCAATTTTACAAATTGACCTTAAGATGGCCTTAGACCACGAATTAATATACCTTTAACATCTTTATTTGAAAGAAATTATGGGAGACAAAGTCAAGGATCAAGACAGGAAGAAAATAACAAAAATATCCGCGGGGGGTTTCGATCCCCCGGCCTCGAGATTATGAGACTCGCGCTCTAACCAACTGAGCTACGCAGATAGTCGAACTCTTCGACAATAGTCTGATTTTATAGCATATTTAACAAATATTCACTCTATTATCAAGAACTATCAAATTAGTAACTACTTATTAAAGACTAGCAAGAGACATGCTATCATATATTGCTATTAATTAGAACATCAGTAAGTTAAGAATAAGTCAACAATCATGAGGAAATCAGTGATGATTGAAGCTACTACTTGTCAGTGCTGCCAAACCTCCTTTCAACTCTGAAAACTAAGAAAATTAGTTGCTAAATTAACAATAATTTACTATGATCCTGGGCCGGGTATATTTGATTTCTTAATGTAGCTTGGCTCTTTTTTAAGTAAGCCAAATGAATACTTTGGATCATTTCCTAACTCACTGTTAGTTTTGGAGTCTAAATCAATGAGGGAATTACGTTTGGAAGGTCCAGGACCGATTGTTTGGTGCATCTTATCTTTAAATCTCGAATCTTTTCCAATCATGGTTGATCTCGGGTTAGAATATTTTGAAGTCATTTGCCGTGATTTATTTACTGCTTCGTGATCTTCAATTTGATACCATCCAGGGCCTACTTTCTGAATAATTGACATTTTACCAAACCATGTTCTTTGCGATTGACTCTCGAACGCATCGAATACGAAAGTTTAGTCTCCGGATTGATAGGTTCATAATGTCCAGGTCCTGGGAGAAACTTCTTTTTTGGATCAACCTTCATCTTTTAATTAGATCCGAATAGGTTTCCCCTTTTGGTGAGACTGTTAAGATCAGCAAAGCTTCGATGAAGATAGGCATCAGGAGATGGTGAAGTCGACTGCCTGGTTTTAAATCTTTCTTATCTGGGTAATCGGTCCGAATTGGGCACAATCTGCGATGCAAGTTAAGTTTTGGTGAGATCATACGCATCCGAACGGCAACTGCATTAATGTAAAGCTACTTGGATGTTCTCGTATCAAGGAATCGTTTAGACTGTGAGAAGAGGTGAGTCTCCTTGCTTTTCGAATTGTTAATGGTGGACTTACTTACAAATTAGAAGCTGTTGTTCATGAACGGCTACAATAATTTTTATTGATGATTATATTATTCGATTGTGATAACACCATTATAACGAGATCATCATCGAAAAACACTCATGTTTCGCATTTTTTAATCTTACACACAAACATACCCCCACATAGACTCACTGAAGGAGTCAATCTGATGGTTCCTTTCAACTTGCCCTCTTTCCATTACACACCACTGTTCAATTTTTCTCCTGCGTCCAAAAGTTGAGCATTCTAATATTTATTTAATAGTTGTTCGACAATCTGTTCATTTTGCTGGTAATCAAACGAACACGTGCTATACACAATTATCCCTCCGGGCTTTAACAGTCGATAGCCATTTTCTAACAGTCCAAATTGCAATTATTTTAAGTTACTTAATTTGTACGCATCCAAAAACCTCTCTTAAAAGTCCTATTTGGTCCAGTTGTTGGAAGTCTTAATCTGAGATGTATAAGGATTGGAGTTATTCTTCTTAAATTGTTTTTACTGCTGTTTTGTAAGCTTCAACTTCCCTTTTAATTCCTTTTTATCCTCGCTAGAATCCTTGAAGAACTTATAGATGTGTTTTAGCGATCCCTCGTGCGTACATTCGGCATCGACTAACACTCGATCAAACAGTTTCTAAGAGTTATACTTTAGTCCATCAGTTACAATCACTTAAATTTGTTTTTCAAGATGATATTTTTTAATCAAGTTTTTCATCACATTAGCCCTGTTTGGGCTTATTTAGATGCCCTTTATTAACACTTATTCGTTGAGATCAGCCAATAGCATCGATTTGTTGCCTGGTGCGCTGCACAGCTAAAGCACAGTCATTCCAGTAGATACTTATAAACAATAAATTGGAATTGAACTTGAATAATCCATTCCATATATAATGCCCTTCTCATAGAGACTGCATTGGCTGATTTTACAATTAGGATTGACTGCCCAAAATGATTGATCTACTTTTACGATTTCCTGATGATTTAGCCCAAGACTATCTGCTAACTCATTGTGAGATATTTAATATTTCGGCTTGACACGAATATAACGAGGTATAGAAATGGTTAGCTCTTCGACTGACAATCCTCTATCTTTCATAAACTCGAGAAAGGAATCAGGCAGTTGTTGGATGCTCTGCTGTTTGACTGAGCAATACCTCAACATTTATTTGATGTTAAATCGTACAATTTCTGCGTTCATAGAGTTACCTTTTTAATAATTTGACTTCATTATTATTATAAAAGAAAGAAGAGATCAATCACTCTCAATATGGAAATCAACACTTTTTAGCATTTACTCATATCGATAGTATTCCTATCGTGGAATTTACATCATGTTGCAGCTCATACGAATGAGGCCTTGAGATGTGGTGGCGTATATGCTTAAAAATTTGTTGTGATCCACCTCGATGTAAAGGTTAAATTTATTTTACCTCGGTCGTTCGGGAATACAGCAAGTGGCAACAATCTGATCATTCTGATAAAACTTCATTGAATAGGTCAACTATCCACTTGGAAACTGCATTGCTTTTTTTATCCTTAGGGGAAGACCCTCCCCCTTCTCTATCAATTTGGCTGTCAATTTTTCGTCTGCCTACATTCGAAGGGTAAAAGGACATATATCAACCACATGCACTTTTCCTGATTTAATACCGAGCAACCCTTACTGCAACCAACTTTCAGTGGCCATTGTAATTTTTACATTCGATATTTTTTTCTTAATTAATGATTGGAAAAGAGGTATTTTGCATGAGTCTCCGGTCAGAATAATTTGAGAGATACCGATACCTTTGCTGCTGATAGACTCAGAGATCATTTTCACATTTTTAAGGATATATTTGTAAACACATTATTAAAACTGAGCTAGAGATATTTCGCAGCCATATACAGATATATCAGGCAATCCATCCAATCGTATAAATGCCATTTCGTGATTGGAGAGAGTATGTTTGGCTTGTTGGCAATAAATTTTGAGTTTTTGCATCAAATAGCTATCTTTTCTTATGTCCATACCCTTTTTAGCAATAAGTTCATCCACTACGTAATCTACCAACAAGTGGGTAATGAGCAGTCCTCCTATCTTATTGATACAATAATCCAAGCACTCTACTATACCATGCTCCATAAAGTAAACCTTATTAATAGAGAAAGTTAAACCTTGGTCTCCGAAGTCCACTATCCCAATTGTTTCAGTCTCATCTCTACTTATTTTATTTGCCTTTAAGTAAGAAACAGCTATGCAGTTGTTTACATTAACAAAGCTATAATCAGTGATTCCCACTAATCTAAGACAATTTTTTAAGCTAATTCTAAAAGGATTGAGCTGCCCCTCAAAAACAGTTGTTACCAATTTGATTTATTTTTTAGACAATAGAACATATTTCATTAGAGGATTTGTTACGAATGCGCCTTTTATGATCAGAGCAATGTACAATTCTAAGTAACTTTCTCCTTCAATTGACGGCAGAGGCATCTTAGCAATGACATTTCTATTGATGCCCTTGCGAAATGTGTAGTTGTAGTACTTCCCAATTGGCCAATATGATTGATCATCCATTTTGTTATCAACAAGGAAGATTAAATCAGCAATGGATTCTGGAGTCATTGGCTTATTTAGACAGGCGCTGTTTTTCTAAAGGTATAAATTGTTGCGTAGGCATATTGGTTTTGAGTTAAGAGCGATACGTATGTAACTGTTGCCGATATCTAATCCTACAATCTCTGCTTGTTAAATATTTTATTGTTTTTACATGAATAGATATTTGGAAGCAGTCAGCAATATTTATACTAAGTAAATCTCTAGCACTAGCTTGCATAATGAAATAATGATTAGGAATCACTCCAATAAAATAATAATATTTTTCTTTTTAACAGTAAATGATCGTGGTCTCAATAAGTTATTTGCAATTGTCAATGTTAATATATATGGTATTTAAGCGTTATCTTAAAATATAATCAATCATATGCCAATAGAAGATTTTTAACTAAAGGAAGTCTTAGGAAAGGGATCTTTTGGTTGTGTTCTCAAGTGCGTGCGTCGATCAGATCAGCAAGTTTATGCCATGAAACAAGTACAATCATCTCTAATCTAGATCAAAATTCAGAAACTAAAAGAGAAGGATAAAAAAAATGCACTCAATTAGATTCGCTTCCTCGCATCAATAGAAAGCCCTTATGTAGTGTCCTACAAAGAGGCATTCTATGATGATAAGTCAGAGAATCTCTGCATTGTAATGGAACTCGCTAATGGCGGTGACATTCAAGTAAAATTTTCTTTATGCAGAACCGAATCAAGAAAGCTTTAAATTCAAGAGTAAGAATTCAGGAAGAAGATATTTGGAAAGTGGCCTATAATGTTTTGGAAGGATTGTGCAAACTTCATGAAGCAAACATAATTCATCGAGACATCAAGCCTGCCAATATATTCTATCATAATGGTATTGCCAAATTGGGAGATTTGAACGTTGCAAAGCATCTTGTGGATCAGTTCACTGTCACACAAACCGGTACTCCTTATTATGCTTCTCCTGAGGTATGGAATGAGTAACCTTATAACTTTAAAAGTGATATATGGTCCTTGGGCTGTGTATTGTATGAAATGGCGATGCTAAGGCCGCCTTTTAAGGCAGATACTCCTGATAAGCTCTTCAAAAAAATAATGGTAGGAGAGTATGAGAAAATTGGGCTGCCTTATAGTAAAGATCTTTCTGCTTTTATTGCTAAGCTGATGACTCATGATCAAAAAAAAAGACCAGAAGTGAAGGAACTTCTTTGTTATCCTAAAATGATGGACTTGAAATCTGAATTTGACAAAGAATAGATAATTGACTATCAGCTCCTCTAAACTATCAAATTTCCCCTCAATATGAAAGGATTAAATGACAATTTGCCCAAAGCCAAATACGAAAGTAATAAATGTAAGACATTAAAACTGATTCCAGAAGCAAGTAGTCCTGAACTAAAAAGTGTTAAGACTTCTACCAAGTTGCCCCTTCCTTCTTTGAAGAACATCACTTCAGAAAAGAACCTTTTAATTCCTAATGACAAAGTTCCAGGTTCTCCAAATTTAAAATAGATGCTGATGGCCCGTAAACCCAGAGTAATGAAAACAAATGGCAGTCAGAAGCTGATTTTCTGAATTACTTATTATTATCATTGACTAATATCGTCTTGCTTATTGGCTGCTATGATAATGGAAGAACATACCTAAGGGATGTATATAAGATTTATATTTCAACAATAGTGAATGCGTCTGCAATTCCAACTCAAAAAGATAAACATAGACCCAGTGTGTCACATACAAATCCTCCGTCATGCTGAGGAATTCCAGCAGCATCATAACATCTATGGGCAAATCTATGGCGCATTGTTGGATGATGAAGCTGAGGTTACCAGCGTCATGCCACTTCCTGATGGATAAAAAAGCACAAAAGAAGAGCTTTAGGGAATGGAAAAGCGTAGCGATGAATTGTTATCTAACTTTAACCTTGACAGCGAAAAGATCGGATGGTATTTAGTCTGTTACACTCGCAACTTCTGGGATAGTCTTGAAACCATCAAATATTATGAAGTATAGCTTAATCGATTCAGAATTATATCAACACCAGCTTTTTCCTTGTCTTTGATTACAATGCAAGACTATAGGGCACCAATCCGTATCGCGCATTCAGACTGAGGGACGAGTTTGCCTTGAAATAAAATTTTAAGTGGGAAGACCTGCAAAAGACAAACTTATAAAAGGACAATCCCTTCGAAGAGATTCCAGTTCAGGTACAAAAGAATGAACTCTTTGAGCTGATGATGTTATATAACAAAGACTCCTTGCTCAATGGAATGACTTCTAGTCGCACAAAAGATACAAACGCTTACCACAAGATTAAACAGAACATGTATACTTTTCACTAAGTAGAGATTAGTATTTGATTGCATTCGAAGAACATAACGAAGTACAAAAGTATCTAAACGAAAACTACCTGAAGAACAACGATGGAGCCACCCCTAAGCAGGAACAGAAGGAAAAGACTATCCCATTTAACGACTACTGCCAATATATCGGATCCGCTTTGAAATTGGATAATTACTAACGGCACTTCAAACAGTATCTGGATGACAATTAAAAATACGCTAAATTATTCGAAGATGAGGAATGATATCCATTTCAGCTGAATATTATGATGATTTAAATAGGACTAATCACGCAGTCAACACACAGGCTCCGCCCACCGCTTTGATCTTGCGCTCCGCAATCTTGCTGAAGAATTTAGCCTTAACTACAACTGGCTGAGAAGGGAGAAATCCCTTGCCTAACACTTTGAAGAATCCAGCTTTTGTTACGTCAATCACTGGTACACGATCTTTATTGGAGGCATAAAGTTTGCGAGACTGGTCTGTCACAAGTGTCCAGAGCTTATCAAGATTAAGTGTGGGGAAATGAAGTTTATTGCGTTGCAGAGCGAACTGTCTGATTCCCTTCTTTCCGAAATAGCCAGGATGGTATCGATCCATAGCGGTTCTGTTATAACTGAGGCCACCAGCGTTACCCCTACCTCCTGAGTGTTTTCTATTTCTTCCTACTCTTCCTCCTCCGCAGCTCACTGAGCCTCTAAGTTTTCTGATCTTTTTGAGTCTTGCAGTCATAATTTATGGTAATAATTGATTATTATTAATTTATTTAATTACCACTTATCGATTTGTTTTAATCATTCCTTCTTCAGGTTTCTTTCAGCCAATTACATTATCTTTCGGAAGTAACGGTCGCCTGTCTTACGGATTAATCTCCCTAAAAACGAACCTTCATCGCGCACCAATGTTAATGGAGCGTCGTATTACTTTATCTATCCGCGTTCGAGCACTAATATTTTATCGTAGTAGATTATGGTGTTCAAACGGTGAGCGATTGTAATGACAGTTGTCTATATACAATTATCTTTACGTTTTTGAACTCGGTTCTAATCATGTTCTGGATTAACTCGTCAGTTTTTTCATCGATACTGGCTGTCGCCTAGTCCATAAGGAGGACTTTAGGATGGCGCTGATTAAGTTATAATGTACAATGAGAGCGCGAGCCATGCAAATTAGTTGTTTTTGTCCCAGAGAAAAGTTAGCACCAGAATCATCGATCTTGCTATAAACTTTTTTTCTAACACTGGTGGTTTAGGAGGGTTCCTCTCTAATCTGATCCCACATCGAGACCTTTTGTAAAGTTTCAGCGATTTGTTAGTCTGTGTATTTGTTGAAAGGATCAATGTTGGTTTTAATGGTGCCAGTGAAGAGAGTGGGATCTTGAGGTATGATAGTCACATTGTGCCTTAATGGATGTAGGCCTAAATCGGATATATTTTAATTATCAAGAACAATAGTACCTTTCGAACCATCTTCGTTTTCAGCAATCTAGAGAATACGTAGCAATCCCAAAGTCATAGTTGATTTTCCGCTGCCAGTTCTACCAACAATACCAATTTTCTGATTGGACTGTATATCAAAAGTTAATTTTTTGAGAACCATTGGTAATTCAGGTCTATACTTGTAGCTGACGTTATCAATTTGATAGGTGCCTTCTTATGGCCACTTATCCGTCTTTGGTATGTTTTAGTCGAAACTTCGTTCAGTAGGATTGTTATCGATATATTCATACAGTCTTACAACTGAGTTCATGTTTGATTAGGTATCAGCAAGAAGTCTCAGAGTAAAAGACATTATTCCATTGATCTGCAGAGCCCAAACTAAAGCGAGACCCACCATGTTATTGCTTGATTGTCCAAGATCAAGAGAAACAGAGAGAACTCCAAACATTCCGGTTGCAGCAATTGTTGTAACCGAAAACAGATCAGTAACAATATTAATCCAACGATTGCAGATGTTTTGATTGACGATACAGACAATGTAGGCGGTTTGCCTATTATAGTACTGCTCTATAAAATTAGTGGTTTTATTAAAAGCACGGATAACATACGTACCATTAATTGTTTAGGAAATGTGACCAATTAAGGGAGCTCTGCTGTTGGCTTCAAGCCGCTTTATCTCTCTCGAAGAATTCATGTAGAGTCCAATTAATTTATAATAGACAAGACCACTGATAAAAGCAACTACCAAATAGGCAGGAGTTGCAACACTTATTATAACTATTGAAGAAAAGAGCACCAGCAGATTTTGAGTCGAGAACTGAACATTAAAGGATAGACTGTTGTCAAGATCATCCTGATCTTTAGTTGCTCGAGAAATGATTCTACCAGTCGGGGTGACGTCGAACCAACTCAAAGGTGTCTTCAATAGAGCTTGTATCAATTTTTTCTGGATGACTCGTGAAGATGCTATAATGAATTTAGCAAAGAACAATCCCTTTAAATAGATTAATCCGCCAGTCAACAAAGAAATTCCTGCGTACACGATGATGTAAGTGTTCGTAGGAGCATCGAGACTATTACTGCCCCATTATCCAAGCCACCAGTCACTGAACACTCTCGACATTTGAGCGAGCGATATGAAGATAAACATAAGAATGGCTTTAAAACTGCCAGGACCAGTAAAGAAGCGCAAATAGAAATGCCACGGTACTGAACCCCGCATTCTCTCCTAAACTTTGACCAACCCCGTGATTTCTTTTTCTTTTTTAGTGTCCTCAGTAATTTCTTCATCATCAAGTTTAATTACTAAATTCTCCTCTTCTTTTTCCTTCTCCTCTTCTTTTCTTCTTTCCTCCTATAACTTTTCACTTTACTTGGCGTCTGCAAGTCTTTTCTATTGCTCCGCTAAAGTTTAATAGATCTTTGAATGCTTTTGCTTCAACTGGATGGGAATATCATCATCGATAATCTTTCCATTTTCAATCACAATCACACGATCCGTCTATTCGGTAAAATGAATGGCGTTGGTCACAAAAACTATGGTTTTACCCTTCGAATGTAAGTATTACTTTAAGGCGTTATAGAAAATGTTTTTGCCCACATAAGGATCCAAAGCGCTAAGACAATCATCGATAAGGTAAATATCGGCATCCGCATAAAGAGCTCTAGCGATTGATATTCTTTGTTTCTGTCCTCCTGATAAATTAACTCCCTTTTCTCCGATTTCTGTCATATCACCTCCAGGTAGTATTTCCAAATCTGATGTCAGTTCGCAAATGGCTAAGATATGCTTGTATTTATCTTACTCGTATTCACTCTCGAAAAGGATGTTTTATCTAATGGTGGTACTTCTAAGCCATGATACTTGTGGAATGTAGGCAATTGTTCCTCTTCTACTTATTTCTCCTCTCTTTTTATCGATTTCGCCAAGAATGGAGTATAGGAAAGTTGTCTTGCCACAGCCCACACGCCCGATGACACTTACAAATTGTCCTCGATAAATGCTCAAATTGTTGATTTATAAATCTTAAGCTGGGACTGAAGAAATCTCAGAAGATGACATGCTTTTTTATTTTTATGAAAGTAGGCTTTCACTTAAATTGTTCTATGAACTTAGTTGAGATAATTTCTTTGTTTTCTTTTTCTTCTTTTTAGGAATCACACTGCCTTCTTCATTTACTTTTGATTTCTTTTTCTTCTTCTTTTTCTTTTCTTCTTTTTTTTCAGGTTAGCCCGCTTTCTTCTCATCTTTCTTTGCTCCAGCTGCTGGGCCCTTTCTTTGTCTCAGCCGTTCCCCTTCCTTATGATGCAATTTTACCTCATCATTTTCCCATTGAAAAGCACAGTTCTTGAATTCAATATCTCCAACTTGAAGCTCCTGATCGTTGGTGTTAATCCCTTAATTTTTCTTTTCTTCATAGCCAAAAAAGTGATCAATACGATCCAAACTGGCTTTTGCATTCATAAAATTTATGATAGTCATAATCAACAAACGCATTGGAACTGAAATAAGATTAAAAATGGATAGGACTGTGAAAACCTTGGCTGAATTAAGTTTATCTTGCCCCTCCATTGCTGAATAGACTCCAAAGATAATGATGGATGCGAATATAGGAAGCATAGTCATGATAGCTTCAATATAAGTCCTATATACTAACTGTTTGAATCCGAGCTTGATCTCTTCTGTTCTTATAGTTTCAATTTTATCCGCCACTAATGGTTACCATCCATAGTACTTGATTATTCTTATTCCAGAAAAATATTCATTCACACACTTCGTTCTTTTATCTGTCCAAAATAACTGGTCTTTTCTTATTTCAAAACCTTTTTTGGTTATTTTATTCTGTAAAAACATTCCGATCGCGAACATCAAAGGCGCTATCAGTCCAATCCACCCCACTTCGATTACTAATAAGACAATGGCAGTAATAATCATCGCGGGCGCGCTAAAGACAAAAGTACTCATCATGATAAAATAGTAGAAGGACATGATATCGACGTTTATGTGAGTCATTATACTACCAGTATCTAAATACTTTCTGCTTGCGCTCGACAGGTTTAATATTTTGTGATAAATAAGTGAATTGGCTGAGTTTAAAACTTTAGTGCAACATAGATTCACAAAATGCATTGAGTGACCAAAAATTATTGTTCTCAACAAATAGGCTCCGACTAATATGCTAACATAAGTAATGCCATTTTCGATTGGCTCCTTATTCTCTTCATCGGCATTCAAAAAAGTAAGAATTCTGTTGATCATCAGTGGGCCTGAAAACTGAAGAAGATTTGAGATAGTCGCAAGGACTCCAGCCATTATGAATAATCCTCCAAAGTATTTTTGGAACGATTTAATCAATTTCCCCTTCTTTATGTTGGCAAGACTATAGAAAATTTTTTGAAATCCATCATAGTCACTCCTAGGCTTTTCACTGACCTTTAAATCGGAGAGATCATCCATTTCCAGATGCTTTTCGTTGCCTCTACGTATGATCTCATGGGACCAAATAAAGAAAGCACGGGAGAGAAAACTTGCATTTTCTTAGAAGCAGGGTTGATAAGTGAAGGCTCTATTTATTTCGAATTAATGTTGAGGAGGTTATTCCTTCATTGATATATCTTTATTTATATGCTATTGAACCAGAAAATTTAAAATTAAATCAAATCTATTGCAATTAGCTTATAGAGCCATGTGCGGCATTATTTTCATAGAGGAGAGGTCAAGGCAATTAAAATATTTATTCGAATTATTAATATTGGCTTAGCCATAGATTGAAATCTTAATCTTTAAAATTTATTGATATTTAAGTACGAGGTGAGAGAATCGAATTTATTCTTTCAATCACCTATTTTGCCAATTTAAGGTGAGTAGAACTATCAATTCATTCTCAAATTGATTCAGTCAAATTCATTCAACACATCTTATCTATCATAAGAACTTTGCCAATTAATAAAGATATGAATTGTTTAAACCCTTTTTGATTTTTATAATACAAAAATATGAACAACAAGAAACTAACAAAATCCTAAATATAGAATAATCAACAAAAAGGCCAAACAAATGAAGTAGGCGCATTGTTAAAAAAAAATAGATAACTTATCAATTTATTATTATTTTCTTTTTATTGCAGTCTTAGCAAATTAGTACTAAGCTATCAGTATTTTATTATCTATTCGATCTATAAATATATTATAATAGGGATGGATCAAAAAAGTTCTACCAAGCAAACACCACCAAAGAGTTAAAATCGTAAACTTAAATAGAAGAGTGAAGTCTTTTCTGATGTCACTCATGTAAGTCAACGCAGCTATCAGTTTCAAATGGCTCCAATTGTTAAGGTATATGATTTTCGATTAAGCATCTGAATCTGGATATCTTCAAAGTGACCCCGTGCAACATCACCAAAAACCACAATCATAAGCACTGCATCAACTATCACAACCCTAAAGATAGAAAGCGTTATGGCAATATGTATCACACAGAAATGTGCAACTTTATAAAATTGGATCAGAAGTGTCCAGATGGTGATGCCTGCCTCTTCGCTCACTCATTCGTTTAGGAGCACTACAACTACCAAAAATATAAAAAACAGTTTTGTTCGCACTATCCTCACAGTATCAGTGAGTGTCCCTATGGAGATTTTTGCTCATATGCGCATAGCGAATAAGAAATACTTGCCACATTAATTCATAACTATGCGGAGGATGAAGACTTCTATATGTTTTATTACAAGACTGAGTTTTGTCCTTTCAATCTTACAGAACATGATAAGTCAAAGTGTGTCTATGCTCATAACTGGCAGGACTATCGTAGAAAAACTGACATTTATAGTTATGAACCCATTGTAATCATAAAATCATTCAGCCGTGCTTCAATTGGAAAACAAAGGAATATATATACGAGTACAACACTGGATGCGAATTAGGCTCCAACTGTAATATGTGTCATGGCTGGAAAGAGCAGCAATACCATCCGAACTTCTATAAAACAATTAAGTGCTAAGTATAGGGTTGTAAGAAGGGATCATGCCCAAACTATCACTCTCAGAAAGAAAGAAGATCCATAGATAATTAAGTTATTAGTCGAGCATTCAAATATGTCCCCAAGAATAGAATTATTGAAGGAGTGTTCAAGACTAACTCTCATAAGGAAGGATTCAAGCCAAAGCCAGAGTATAAATCGAGAACCATGGTAGTTGCTAAGATATTAAATGAAGACAGTGATCTAAAGAGCAAGACGCTTATTTCTATAAAAGATCGAAAGAGAGAAAGCGCTGAGAAGGGTCAATGGATCAAATAAAAGCAGATCATTGACTCGGAGGAGGAGAGTGATTAGAATGAAAACGAGATTGTGGCCTCGCAGGTTGGGAAGTTAAATTTGGATTAGTGAAGTTTCTAACAAAGAAAGAAACGCTTTTCTTTCGCCTCATCTTAACAAACCTCAAATTGAATATTTAGCTATTATTTTAATTTTATATTTTGTCTTTATCTGTTTTTTTGACGAATAAATCCACTTAAAAATCATAAGAAAAGAACAATTCTATTATTTTTTTAAATTTAAAAATGATAAGTAGGATGCAGTTAGATTTGTATTGTTAATCGATATTGCCCATACGGGTTGAATAATTATTGCCTGTTGTAAAGGATATATCATTAAATTAAAAGCAAAACTTTATTTATTTCTATTCGAATTCCCAATCAGTTTTATTATTAATGAATAGTGAGAAGTAAATCACCATCACAGATATTAAAGGAAAGTTCAACAAGGATTTCGATACTTTCGGAAAAATGGTACTTCATTAGTTATGCAGGACCCTTTTTTGGAGTTTTATGTTGGAAAATGTTTCATTAGAACAGAAACTCATGACGGTATTTTCTTACTTATGCAGGTGGGGGAAAGGAACCAACCTGGAAAAATCAAGTCGTTCTTACATACTTTGACGAGCCCATCATTTTAATTAAATCTTATGATGAAGATGCCACCGAAAAAGAATTTATTGGATCATCAAAAATATAAATAAAATCACTCAGATTTCCAGGAGGAGCTCTGTAAGCGAACGTCCTCACGGATAGTGGATAAATTATTGGTAGCCTCACAGCCAAATACACAATAAAGAATTTACCTGCTGTTCCTTTGCTAATTATAAAAAACATAAAATGCGATTTTGTCAAGGAGCATAGCTTTATAACAAAAACAAAACCTTACTTAGAGTTCAAGACTGAGGAAGGCAGTATTATCAGCGACCAAAAAGAAGAACCCAAAGGTCTCGTCCTCTCATGGAATGAAACTCTTCGACTAAGAATTAAGGAAAACAGTAAAATTAATATCCATCTCCTGGACAAAAATGAAAAATAAAATTAGATCTTCAAGTATGATTGCAGCGCCAAAGAGTTTAAATGTCAAAACGGATCCAAAAGATTCAATGTCTTTGACCAAAAATATTCTATGATTGGAGCACTACAGTTCGATTATTAAACTGTTAATTTAGTCTCAAAGGAGGAGTCAGTTAAAAATTTAGAAAAGGAGAAAAAGAGTGAAAGCTAATTAACTTCAATTTTTATCTAAAAAGCAAAACTTGATTTAATGGTCTCTGATAAGGACATGTATATGCGCTTGATAGTTGGTTCTAATTTCATTACAACGGATCTAATGAAAAATATTTCGAAATAATCGAGTATTGATATCAAAAAGATCATTTATGCTGAGGCAAAATAGAATAAACTTATTGTCTTAATTTGGTAAAAAGATATCCTAAAAGATAAAATTATTGGAGTCGCTACCATTCCATTAGAAGGACTAACCAGTGGTGATAAAAAAGTTACTTTTATGGATCTAGAACAGAAAGGTGAAGTTGGGACTGGATTTTTATCAGTGGTCACAAAGCAAGTTTCATTGAAGGTTTTGACCATTGACGCTATTGCAGTTTCATTTGTGGAGGGAGGAGATTTTTTGGGATAGTCCTAACCTTATGTCGTCGCGAGAATTGGTGGATGGTAAGGTAGAACTGAGACTGGAGATCAAAACAGAATCAGCTTTAAAAAAAATATTGAAATAAAATTTAATGACGAATAAAGTCTGTAATTATAGGTTTGGGACTAGGATGTTACTAATGATGAAATCATATACTCTGAAAAAGTTAATTTATCAGAGTTCAAAGCGCAAAAGGGTTAAATGTCTATTCCTTTGAACTTAAAGGAGAATGATAAACTTCTTAAAAAGGGAAAGGTCAGTTTTAAATATTAATTAAAGATTAATACTATCCATAATGAGACTGCCAGAAAAGCATCTGAAAGAAAAATGACAGATATAAAAGTATAACCAAAAAGTTAAGAGCCCAAATCTCCATAAGCATTAGAGAAAAAGATTAAAAATAAAAGTTAAGTGAAGCAACCTTCAGAAAGGAGTAACGTTTAGATTCCTAAGAAAATCACAGTTAAGTAATAAAAGAGTGAAACTATTGTATCATAACGAAAAAATAAGACAATTGAGGAACCAGTCCAACTTTCTAAAAGAGATATAAAATAATCTGTGATAGTTAATGATAGTCATGATTTGTCAACCAATCTCCAAAATCAGAGATAGGAAAGACTCAACACTCATCACAGTCTCAATAAAAATTCAATCAGTAAGTCCAAAGAAACATTTAACCTGCCATCGATTGTATCCAGCCACATCAACTATGGCGATCGTAGATAATCTATAATTTAGGTATATTCGATAAACAAAGTGCAGCAACTCTTCAAAAGACTATTCTCGTCTATAGCATGCCAAAAGCTCCTCGATTTATCAATGAGCCTAAATATACAGGATAGCCTTCATATTGTCTTGATAGTTGTTTTAAATCAAGCTCAAGCAAAGGAGTTGGTTTCGGATATGGTCGTAAAAAGCAATTTCCAGATTGGATGGAAAGAAATATGAAATAAAACCCTCCTCCTGGAGCTTACTTTGAAAACAATAGTGATGTTCGTAGCAAAGGGCCTACATTTGGTATCAGTCATAAGCACTATTAAAAAGTGTTAATCCCAAGGTAAAAACGAGAATCTTCCCAGCACCTTCAAAGTATCTATATAATAATTAAGAATTATAACCGATTAGATAGCCTCGCAAATGATTGTTCATTAGATTTTGATATCACTTATCATTAAATATAATACGGTCATTACTAACCGTTCTGTTAGTTATATCATTATATCTTTACTGACACGCAACAGCTATGTTCACCATCAAACTAATGAAGTAAAAGAAATCAGGTTAGAGCTATCTCAATGTAGACCCCTCAATACATAAAAATACTGTTCCTATCAAGATTGAATTCAAGTAAATCATGATATATCTAGTATTGACGAGCAGTGGAAAAAAACATCCAAGCTTAAAGCATCCCCTTCCGCCACTTTTGGCAAATCTTTAAGAGAAAGTCCAGCTAAATCTATGATATTTAGGCCAGGACCAGGCAGCTATGAATTAAATAAATCAGATTTTGTAAGCCACTATCAAATATAGGGTAAGAAACAAAGCCAACACAAAATTGTTAAAAATATAAGGCATAATACAGAGAATACTGAGAATGATAGCTATCACTTGAACTCAAAAGATAACTAGTTTTACAAAAATTGTAGCCAAAGTAAAATGGAAATCAAATTTCCTATTTGTGCGAGTAGTTTCGAAGAGGACGATAAGGAGAGATATTCAAAGTAAATCTAAAGACATGCAGAATTTCTAAGCAAACTCGATTAGATATTACGGATAAATAACAAATTCCAGGTCCAGGGGCATATGAGCTTTCTGTGTCTTTGGTGAGTTCAAAAAAATGTAAATTTTCTAAAGCTGAGAGGAAATTGACTGAAGACAATAAGGGTCCTGGTCCTGGGGATTATCGAACATAAAAGAGTATGCTTAATCATGAGGGAGGTAGTATTTCCCGATAGAAACGATTGTTTAAATATTAAACACCAACCCCAGGACCAGGCTATTACAAATAAATATCAATTAATTCTATCAAGAAAAAGGAATCTTTTGCAATGTATCCTTGGTATTATGTTAGAATTAATAAGTCTGTTGATACTACTCCAGCCAAAAAAACCTATTTGCCAGGCCCAGGCTCTTATTTGAAATAATCATCAATACGAAGCACCAAAATTACTGGTGGAGTCATTGGTCGATCAGGAAAGGTGATAAGAAATGAAGATTCTCCAAGTCCCTTGAGCTATTCTCCAAGCTTCAAGGATATTCTCACCAAGTCGACATCAGTGGTGTAATTTATCTGTTTACTTAGGATTGGAAAATCACACTTAGTGAAGAAACTTAATATCGACACACCTGGGCCAGGCCATTATAAAATAGATAGCCAAGCTAATTGCTTACATAATTCACAAAGTAGACATTTGGCCGAGCTTGTAAAAACAAATATTATTATAAATATTGATGGTTGCTCGAAACACAAATAACGCAATAACATCACAAAAAGTCATATATGATAGAGTTATCATTATTTTTACTATCCAAATGATGAATTGATAAATCTGCGATGATTTTCCATGGACTGCCATTTTTCCAATATAATATGCCAAAGTTTGTTATAATTTTGATTTGAACAAAAAAATTATATATTTATTAATCTTTCAACTTAATCAGTATAGATGTTTGGAGGAGGCTTCGGGGGATTTGGTGGTGGTTTTGGAGGATTTGGAGGAGGTGAAGGCGATGGAGAGGATGCTGGTTCGAAGAAGGAAGTTGACACCAATCAATACTATGAAAGATTGGGTGTGGATAAGAAAGCCACAACTGAATAAATTAGGAAAGCTTTTAGAAAGAAAGCTCTTAAGGAGCATCCCGATAAAGGAGGAGATCCAGATAAATTCAAAGAAGTGACTGCAGCTTACTAAGTATTGTCAAATCCAGAAAAAAGACAACTTTATGATGATTATGGATAAGAGGGAGTCAAAAACGGAGGACCTCCCGGAGGTGCAGGAGGATTCGGAGATTTGTTCTCAATGTTTACTGGCCAAGGTAAAAAGTCCTCTGGTCCCAGAAAAGGAAAGCCAAAATTGATTGAATTGGAGGTAACTCTCGAGTAAATTTATAATGGAGCCATGAAAAACGTCAAAATTACAAGGTATAAGTCTAATAATTAAGAAATCGCATCTGTGAACCATGTGATGGTAAGGGTGGTAAAAATGTGGCAAAATGCGCTAAGTGTAAAGGGCAAGGTGTGGTGACTCGATTGATGCAACTCGGCCCTGGAATGTATACTCAATCACAAGGCGAGTGTCCAGATTGTAAAGGCAATGGAGAAACAATGAAGGAAGAAGACCGATGTCCTAATTGTAAGGGAAAGAAGGTGCTAAAGGTGGACAAAGTCTTAGAAGTTGCTATTGAATCAGGCTGTCCCAACGAGCACGATTACATATATACGGGATAGCACGATGAATACGTAAATTTTCCCCTATTCAGCCAGGAATAATTGCTGGAGATGTTTACGTTAGAGTTAAAATAAAAAAACATGACGTTTTTCAGAGAAGAGGTGCCGACCTTATCATCATTAAGAAAATTTCCCTTCTCGAAGCTTTGACTGGAGTCACCATTGAAATTAAACACTTGGATGGAAAAAAACATATAATTGCAACTTCTCCAGGAGAAATTATCCAGAATGAAGAGCTCAAAACTATCAGAGGATTGGGCTTACCATTTTATAAGGATCCAATGTCCTATGGCCACCTTTATATTGAATTTATTGTCGTTTTCCCTAAAAAAGGAGCCTTCTCCATTTAAAAATTGGCCAAAGTGCTGAATATTACTGCAATTAAATCCGAAGGATACAGCAAAGTCAAGAAAAATAAAATTCTGGAGTAATATAGATAAGCTGATCTTAACACTCATCCTGCTGGAGCTGACAGTGAGGAATACGAAGAGGAGATGGGAGGACAAAGAGGAGGAAGGCAAGAAGTAAGGTGTCAACAGCAATGATGTAGCCCTATTAACATTACAACAGATTTGTGGTAGAGAGATTGAGATAATATTTGTATTTTTGAGGTCCATTTAATTTAATAGTGGACAAATATATGCCATTACCCTTTACTGAATATTGCTAAGCCGATAGCTAATTCTGAATAAAATTCTAACATTTGACAATACAATTTAAAGATATAAATTTTGATCTATCACGCTTGACCTCCTCTCTTCTCTTTGCTGTTCTTTCTCTCCAATCGAATCGTTAAATTTTTGGTGCTTTCAAAGATCTATTTCATCCTTTAGTACACAAGCTCTTGCTGCTTGATAAGTTCTTCAGGTTTAGGATTCTCCCTAAACTTAATGGTCTTGACCAAACTATGCTCGAACTACTTTGAAAGACTATGAGCTGCCTCCATTTCAATATTTGAGTCTCCAATGCAAATTAAATTAGTAACAAGCTTAATGAAGGAATGTGTACAATTCTATCTGCTGAATTGAGAATGGTTTTAAAGGCTTCTATTTTCCATCTTGCGAAATCTCCAGGATATTACTATCCAAACATAGACCTCGCTGATATGATTTTAATCGTGCTCGCATTAATAACCTTGTGTGTCTTTGGTAAATACCTATATTGCATGCTACTTACAATTTACTGCTGTATTCAACCCATCCTTTGGCTGCGTTGGTGATAATGTATAACTTCTCTCCCCTCTCCTTTGACCTTTGCATCAGCTTCTCTGAGCATTCATCCAATTTCTCTAGTAAAATTTTGGTTTCAGGACTTATATCTAAAAATTGGAAGGAGCTGAGATAAGACGTGCAAAGAATAGTGTCATCCCAATCAAAGATGAAGACTACCTAATATAAAATGTACTATGCTGATCTTTTTTGTGGGGCCTATCTTCCGCTGATTCACTAAGCATCAATTTGGAAAGGTATCTGTTCCTAATATTCTGAGATGTGCGCTGAGAGAAAAAGTTAATGTAATATTTGTCGTTCTCAAACTGGTCTTCCTTTAGAAGTTAGGAGTCAGTATTTTATGTTTACGTCTCTGCGGCCTTCTCAATTCCCAGCTTTTAGTAGAAACGGACTCTCCACTAGTTGGGATTAATGTCTTTGTTATTGTTCTTAATCCATGCGAAGGCCTCTTCGTCAGTGACATTCACCTTCTTTTCTTCACCTTTCTACATTAAATTATATTAAACAACTGCCAAAAACACTTGCCGACAAGTAAAACCTTCCATTCCGAAACAGCATCAACAATGATAAGCCAAGTTCATGCCTAATATTATTTAAATTAGCATTCTGATGCCTTAGTTGGCAGTTGGACTGATCTTGATCATCAACAGATAGTTAATAAATATAAAAGAAATAAATGAGGATATTTACGCCTCAAACCCATAGTAATATCAGAATCATAAGTACAATTGAGAAATATACGCATTTCTTCAAAATTTTATGCATCTTAAACTCCAAGTTTTTATCGTTGATAACATCCTCTCGCAATTCTGGCTATTTGAAATTTTGCAGTAAACATTGATAGACTGAAGGGAAAATGCCATACCCTGCCAAAAGAACTCCCCTTTGTACATTCATTCCCATCGACAGAATCGATTTAGGAATCTAACGCATGTTCTTCTTACAGTTTACTTTCCTAAAAGGTCGTGGCCTTGGCGGAACTCCAAATTCCTCTTTTTAAGGAGGTTAGTTTTTCAGAAGAATAGGGCGAACGGATGAAAGCTCAAGTCCACTTTTACATAAGGGGCATGTGAGATATTCTTGATTAGATCTGAGCCAATGGTAAATGCACTGCCAGCTAGATGAGATTGTGTGTACCAAAAAAGATGTCCGCATGGTGTAACGATTGGTTTGTGCGCCGTTTCCATGCAAATGTGGCATTGATATTTCTAATCCATATCGCGATAAGTAGCAAATAAGCATGAAAGCCCAAGATGATATAAATGCCTCTCTTTTAAAAATTAAGAGGTTAGATAATAGTAAGGAATGATAGTTAAAAATAAACTGAAATCAAACTGCTTGGGAAGATTCACCACTTGATTGCTTGGTTCCAGTCACAGGGCCGCTGATGTTGGGGAGCACTCCACCCTCAGCAATGGTAGCGTTGTGAAGGAGCTTGTTTAGCTCTTAGTCGTTTCTAATGGCCAATAGGATGTGTCTTGGAACAATTCTAGTCTTTTTGTTGTCCTTGGCGGCGTTTCCGGCAAGTTCAAGTACCTCAGCAGCGAGGTATTCCAACACAGCAGCCAGATAGACAGGAGCTCCAGCTCCCACTCTCTCAGTATAGTGAGCATGTCTCAGAAGTCTTCCGACTCTGCCAACAGGGAACTGTAGTCCGGCTCTTGAAGATTTGGAGACGGCCTTGTTTGAAGTTGTTTTAGCTTTTCCTGATTTTCCTCCTTTTCCTGCCATTGTATTTTTGAATTGATATATACGCTGTGGATACTCTTGAAAATTTCAAGAAATTAAATCCATCTGTAATTAAAACAGCCAATCAAATTAAAATTAAAATAAGACCCTCCTTAAAAAAATATCCAACGGCTAAAATTAATCCAGCAGATAGCAGTGCAGTGCAGAAGTAGTGAGAATTGGATTGGTGTTGCTTTGACTGTGCTGATTTATTTATTTATTTGACTTCACTGCTTGCTAGTAATACCCTTGATACAAGCATTCAATTGAATAATGAAATTGGCGATTATCCTTTCTGAAATGTCGTTCCATTCTAATTTTCTCCATAATAATCAAAAGATGATGTTTTATTTAATTAATTGTGATACATCTGGAATCAATAATGTGACCTTAATAGAAAATAATAATAATACTATACCATGGATAAAGATAAGAAAAATACATCCAATATCAAGAGAAAGAGAGGAACCATGTCATAGACCGAAGAGGAAAACCTACTCCAATAGGTACTTAAGATGCTGGAATTTCTATTTTAGTCCAGACTCGTCGAAAGGATTGCAAGACCCATTGATAAAAAGGTAAGAGAATAGCAAATCGATCGATATGGCTTAAAGCTAGAACAGCTGCATGATAAACTACTGAAAATCAAGAATGAAATCGTAGAAATGAACTTCTCTGAGGGCAACAATCCACGTAATAGAAGCGTTTTTGGCGAAGCTACCAGCAAGCCAGGGGACTGGCGCAAGGCTATTCGAAGCATATAGACTAAGTACATCGAGGTATCAGTCATTGGACACAGGTGCTGATCGATGGCAGCTATAAATTCTTCAAGAAGATATGTACGGCTCTGCAGTTAAATGTCTCTAGAAATATGTAGCTGATCAACATCGAGTAGTGGGCAGTTACCTGTTTGGACTCGAAACCTGCAGGTCTCTGCTGCTGACTTATTGGGCAATTCTTCATAAAATAATATAAACATCACTTCCTTAGTAATTAAAAGAGTTAGCTTTCGTCCATGACGCGAATTACTTTATTCTGAACTATCTTCACTCTCCCTAACATATAGACCTTGGCGAATTTCTACATTTGCACCTTCTCGCCGTTAACGCTTTAGTGAAGAATTAGATAGTTTTTCTGATTATATTTAGATCTTGCAGTTATCTGTGCACTCTTATCTATTTTGCTGTTCACTTCTGCTACTTGCGAGTAGGGTATAGTTAAGAACCGTCCGGGAAATTCTTGTCTAATTTTTTTCCCTAGATGTTCATGTTTTTAATGATAAAACACTTGATCGATGGGAAACGATTTAATTGTTTATTTTTATTCGTTGTGAGCATTCTAAATAACATCATGATAGCTCTTCAGTTATTTTTGATTGGAAATGAAAGTAACAGTGGGATTACTTCTAATCAACTCATCATCCATTATACAATTACTTAAAATGCAGATCAGTTTGCAGCTTTACTTTTGGAAATTTGGGTTTAGCTCTTCGTAAATTGATGCTATGTTTTGCAAATTAAATAGCTATTATTTAGCACAGAGCACGTAGAGTCTAACCAATCGTGGCAGTTAGCAATAATAGCAGTCTAAAATCTAACAACTAAAATCTGTCTCTATTTTTTATAGGATAAATTCGCTATTTTAGAATTGGTCAGCCACATGCGATACGTATGGCTTATCGCTATGGTAAATGACATATTGATAGAGTTGACTGTCGATTAGTTTCTTCTGAGCGAGGGGGAGGTGCCACATCTGATCCATTTTGATTCTCTTATTGAGTTGATTAATTTATAGCATTTGCTCTCTTTCACCATCGATTTCCACAAAATAATATTAATCAGGAAAGACACCAGTATTAAAATATGCAACTTGCTCCTTTTTCACAAAGATTAATCCCACATCATACCTATCATATATCTTTTATTGTCTAATGCACTCATACAGTTCTTCTGATCCCGTAAAACTTTATATTGTGTCATTAGATGTGGCAATGAATCTGTTGATTATTTCTATGAGGTAACTCATCTCCTCAGTAATTATGAAGTGGAAACAATTGAATTTAGTAATGATGCACCTATACTTCTCCTTCTCTTCTTATAAATACCCTTAGCCAGAAATAATACGATTAAGAGCCATCTTTTTGTTAAGATTGTTCAACCCATATACTCCACTCGCATTTTTGCTCTCCGTCATTGAAGCTGCAAATTCAGATTTTTATTATGCTTTCTTTGGTTTAATGCCAAATTTGATATTATTCCTACGCAAAATTGACCCATCTGAGTGCATTTCTGATATTTTGGAATTCGTATTGCTTTAATTCATTATATTATGATGACTATAGCTCACGGCTTACACTTTGGGTTCCATTATTTCGATCATTTCCACTTCAACTCGAGGCTATCTAATTTCATACAATTTTTTTTTAATGCTATCGTTCTATATCCTCTCGCCCTTGTAACTGAGTTCAGAATGATCTCTGCTGGGGTTTTTCTCGAGTGAAGATTAAATCATTTCTCCAAAAGTATTGCTGACAATTTAAATTTTGGAATTAGGTTTAGATGCTGCATGGAGTGGTGTTGTTTCAACTACAGTGTTATCACGAATAACGCTTGGTCTTTTATAGGTATAATTATAAACTTGTTGATAATTTAGTGGGACATCTCTTCGCAATGACGTTGCTTCATATTTATGCACTTTGAGAGGATTATTCTCTGAATATTTCTTTATGATTGGAACCTTTCTCATATAAACAGTTATGCCATTTCTTTATATTGGCTAATAATCGTTTAGATTTATACCCGTATTATTGGCAATTGTGCGGGTGACTTTCGTTTATGTTGGAGGAAATTGGTGATTATTTCGATAAATTGATCTAGATTGCAAATTTTATATAGGTGGCTTTTCATATACAGGATTGCTGATGGTTTCCTCTGTTCTCCACGTTGAAATCTCTATTCTGTTGTTGTATGGTTCATTATTGATGGTATGATAGTTCAATGTTCGTACATTGTAATAATCTTTCCCGTTCTGTGATGGGTAGTTGTATTTCTGAAAATTTTATTGAACATATTTTTGACTATTATTTTATAAAGATGACTTTTCAACTGACTTTGAAGGACTTTTATTTTATATCCTTATTTCCTCAGGGCCAATTGAACCCATTGGTTCATAAATCTCAACCATTTTTATTTGAGACTTGCGATGTGATAATCTCGAATCTTTGTCTTCTCCAAATTGGTTATTTTACTCGTTCTCTTTCTCAATCTTCATTACAGATGAAGTATTTATTGTATCTATCGGTTAAATAACTTTGTAAGGTCGTCCACTTGATTGATCAATATTTATATCATATACGATCGTCTTAGATTTTCTTTCTTCATTTTGAGGATTTTTTTCATAAATCTTTACTTTCACTTAATTACCTCCGTTAGAGTATGTATTTGTGTAGTTGATTGGTGTTATTGATATATTTTTGGAAGAACCTGTGGCATAGGTCTAAGTTGGTTGTATTTTAGATTCTGTTATTATTTGTTAGCTACTTTTACTATCATAAATGGCAGGCTAATTATTTAAGTTGATTGTAATTATCTTTTTTTACATGCTTCCCTCTTGTGGATAATTAATCACTATTTCATTCGATGGCGGCATAAATACACTCTGATGTTTTATTAATTTAATACTGTTCTCGGGCTCGAGGTTAGATCCTCGATATTCTTCACTCATCTCAGGAATTATATAAGAAGGAGAGTTTTTTAGGTCTTTATAATCTGGTTTAGGATTATTGCTAAAAGGGAGGCTATTGGTTTAAAGATGTGTTATGGAAGCAACTTTTTAGATCGGAACTTATATATTTAGAGAATTATTCACAGAATTTGCATTTTCAATCACCAATCGGGTTGTTTTATTTGAAGATTAAGGTTAGGGTTAAATTAAAGGTTTTATCTCATTGATGGCAATAATTTCCTCTTTGCTGTTTATTGCATTTTATTAAATTTCTTTGATTGCATTCTATATAGTTTCTATGATTGCATTCTATTGGGTTTCTTTGATTCCATCATTTGATTGAGTTTCTTTGATTGTATTTGATTAAATTTATTTGATGGCATTTTCCTCCTTTTGTACTTTAACAATACTGATATTAACTTTTCTTTCCTCTTCCTTCTACCTTAACACTGATGGTTTTGGACTTTTTATTCTTTTTATCTTTCTTTTCTACGAAATTTCGCTTTTTACTTCTTAAGTTTGTGGAACCTTCGCTTTTTCAGTATTTAATGTAAAAGTTATATTTTAATTGACATTTTATCCAGTACCAACAGTTTACTTTTTGTCATTCTTAATATTATCAGGTGGAATATGAGCCTCGCCCTAATTTTTAGTTATGCCATAATTTTTATTATCCTTCTTCGAGATAAGATTTTGCATTACAGTTTTAATACCATTAGAATCAAATCCATTGTCAATTAAGAAATTCAGATGCTCTACTGGATCACTTGTTGCTAATACCACGTTTTCATCTAATAAATAATCATTGGGTTATAACTTTCCCATAATCATTATATCAAACAAATCCTTCTTCTTTCTCAGAGACTGAAAGATATTCATTGATTTTGGTGTTGTATCGCCCAATACAAGATATTTGCTCCTATTGCTGGGAGTCTCCTTGGACTCCAAATCTTTATATATGCGAAATGTTTCGATCTTTTGCTATTTCTCCAAAATTTCAATGATACTGTTATAATTTGCTGAGTCATTCGCAATACCAAGCCCATTTTCACCATCTTTGAAGACAAATAATTTATCATAATGCATATTTGTTATTATCTTCTTCAAAGATTTAGAAGATTCCAGTTTTTTGTCTTTTGATCCTCTTATCATATGCACTCGACAGAGTTTAATACCCTCCTTACTATTAAAATAATTTGAGCATAAATCTAAGACATCTTTTTAGGAAGACAGATTTTGTAAGCCGCTGCCGATTATTTTAAAGGGAAAAGTGATGAGTTTTACTGACTAAGTTGATTAAAATTTATAATATTTGGGAAAAATAGTTTATGGTTAAGACCCTTAGGATTTTGATGTCTCGATCAGAGCTAAAGTTCTATAATTACCCACTTTGATGATGGAAATCAATTAATTATAGTCTTAGTGTGATTGAAAGGTGTATTTGTGTTTGCTTAACTATAACTGTAGTTGTGATAAAACAATTGAGATGGGTAGTTTAGCAAAAACATGAATTTGTGCCATATGCAACCCTAAATCTTTTTAGCCTCCTCCACTAGTGAACTGATTTTTTCTACTGCCCTATTTCTCGATCAGACTCATTACCCTTTAAATGTATAATTATTGCTACAAGTAAAATAGAGTTCAAATTAAAATATTACATAGGTAAGGATATGGATTGTGTTTGGTATTTGAAGAGTGTCCATTTCATTTTTATAATATCCTCTTCAGTTTGTACATCATATAAAATATTTAACATATCATTTTATCAGGGCATATTTTTTGCAACCATTTCCGAGGGAGCAGGACCATGAATCTTCAGTGGAGTTCTAAATCGCAATGGACTTATTCGAAGAACTTACGTTCGACTCTTTTTATCTGTAAACCTGAAATTATATCTGACAGTAAATTAAGATTAATTCGATTTTTAATTTTTGGTTTCAGTAATCGATATGCAGTCATTCATGTTCTTGTCATGTTCTGCGGCAAGATTAGAAAGCTCCATTTTTTAAACCAGTGTATTGGATTAGGGTACAATTACTTTTTTAATACCATCTTTGCTATTTTTTAGTGAGGGCTTCATGGATTAGATAGCTTTGCTGTCTTGGTCTTCTTTGATATTACTTGCATTATCCCCTATTTCTAAGAGTGCCCCCATCTCATTGAGTGCATTCTGCTACATTTATTTTGGTTTAATTTTATATATTTCATCCTATAAATGAGGGGAACCTTTAATACTCATAATATTTTATTTAATGGGTGCTTATTTTGCAATTAGGCTTTTTCTTCTCCCAGAAGCAAAGCTAAACTTGGGGTCAGCGATGCAATCAATTATTAATTATTCCTTTTATACTTTTGGAGGAATCTTTTAATATGTCATATTTTAGCCATTTTTATTGTTCTTTTAATTTTATTTATTATAGCCTTTACCTGTTTTACTAAACGATTATACAGCAGTATTTTTCTAAGTTGGCAATTTTAGTAACGCTGATTGTTATTCCTTTTCGACGCTTTGATCTAAAGAGAGATTGAGGATCGTTATGCATTGTGTTTTCTTTTATTTGCGAACTGATAATTTATCCGTTGTCTCTGGGCAAAGCTATTGCGACTGGAAAGACTATTTCATTGTTTATTTGACAGCATACATCCCTTTTTAAAATATATTTTTCGCGTTTCCTTTGTGTATCGCCAAGGGTTTAGTATATACTTTAGATTAATCTTTATTGAAATGCAATTTTGAGTTTTTATTTCGCTTCATCTTAGCAGAATAACAAGTATCTGGCTGAATAGCACTGAATACATATTATTTCTGTGAATCTGTCTCATAAATTTCAAAGCATTACTTCAACATATTAGAAATACCCGAGCCAACGTTTAAGCATATTTCACTGCCTTACTATAGCTTATTTGAACTGTAAAGATCTTCAGCTTTTTCATTTAAGATTATCTCGATATTTTGACAGCATCGGACGATTATTTCGTTTTGAAGATGATGATCAAAAAGTTGAGCCAGAGTATATTTTGGAGTTCTTCTACTTTGCGGAGCAGTGAACATGAGTTATCGTGAATTTAGATGAAGCGACTGTTTGTTCATGTGGCGTTTTGATATATTATAAGTATTCTAACGATTAGCTTTCATGACTATTATGCTGAAATTAAATTTATAACTAAAACAACAATAATGTATTGTATCATTTTTCTTTGGAAGCAAACAATTTGACTCCCTTCTCTCGGCTGTTCTTCACTCCATTCAACAGTACTATCGCGTTCTTCGTCTTCTATAGCACTTTCTTCACTTTTTATTCAATCACATTTGGCTTTTTATCATTGACTTTAACACGGTTATTCGAAAATTCATTACTTGTTGCCATTCTTTTAATCTCTGCCTGGATGTGTCGACCAGAAAAAATCATTGGCGATAATTTATTGCCAAAACTTTTGCTTAGATTCCTTTGCTCATTATTTGAATTTGCAAACAGCCCGTAAATGTTGTCTTATTTCCTTTTTGGAGAGTCAGATTTTTCACTTTAATCTTCGCCTGGAACTTAGTAAATATTTGATTTTTTAGCTAAAAACTGAGGCTTAATGCATTTATTAATAATGTTTTTAAATTGCAAAGGGCCAGCAGACTCAGTTCGTTTCTTAGGGTTAAATAATTGATTTTTCTTCTATTTGTCGCGAAAGGTGTTTCCGGATTGCTGGCGACTGTGCTTGAATTCACGATTAGAGTATTCAGCAGATAAATTGTCAAGTCGAGAAAAGAGAGTGTTGCGGTAGCTTTTTTTAACACCAGCATTGGGCAATTAACATTGGGACTCGAATTATATGTCATAGGTATCTTGTGAATCACTCCCATCGTGATTGTCTTGGATATCAGGATGATAGTTTCTGTCAAAGCGATGAGGATGAGTTGGGGGCTGAGGCATGTAGTTATAATTATAGCAATTGGGCACAAGGAAGTTAGGCAGGGTGTTATTATAGATATTGATGCAGTTTATGTTTTGCTGGACTGATTATCGTGGCAAAAAGGGTTGTTGCTGCTTTGCGTTTTATTTAAGATAGCTATGTTTTAAAAGTTTTTAAGTTGATCTTTGGGTCTATAGCTTTTTTTGATGTTACTTTGATTGCTAGACAAGTTTTTCTCTAATCAGTTTGACCTACTTATCAATTTTATTGATTTTCTACAATTGAAGTTCTCCAAGTTTAGCTAGTTATTGAATATGAGAGTTTAGGCTATGTTTGTGTTTAAGTTAACCAGTTTTCACATTTTTTTTATCTTTGACTTCAATCATATCTTCCTTTGACTCTTGTTTGATAAAACTTTATGTAACCTTTGCATTGCTAAACTTAAGACTTTAATTGTTTGCTAACTTAATCCTGCCCAATTGATTGTCTTTCCTGAACATTTGTCGATGGCACTTGTCTTGCACTGACTTCCACCAATCAACTATGTCAGAAAATGCCCGCTGCATGATTGATCTATCATATTTGGAATCAAAAACCATATTGGGTGGAATATAAATTTTGATAGTTCCTTCTCTGTCAATTCCAATATCCTCTTTCTTGACTGCATAAAAAATGCCTTATTTTTGAAGATATTCAATAACATCACTGATAACTTTTCTTAAGTCAAGAGCTAGAATTATACTAGTAAATTTTGAATTTTTTTAGATCTCCTCAGATATCATTTTAATTCCGTACTGGATGATTTCATAATAGAAAGAGTAATAGGTTTGGCCTTTACCTTGACAGCTTTACTTTGGACGACTCTTTACTATCTTTCGTAGACTAATAATGTTAGGATGACAAAGCTTTATCACTTTTTAAAGCTTGTCATTGCTAAGAGATAAACTTACCAAGGTCTTAAAGAGAAAAAATGATGAATTTTCTTAATTTAAAAATGGGTATGAGTCTTGATTAAATGCCATAATGTTCTATTTGTTTTTTGTTTCAGGTATGATATTAGGATTATCCGAAGAGGGCATGGTCTTAACTCTGATGGCTTGTTCTTCACATCCTTTTCCTGATTTACCAAAGCTAGAAAATTCAAATTTCTTCATTTGCTTGCCCAATATAAATTGTAAAATGACTGTAAGGAAATAGTTTAAAATTGCTAGATGAAAATAAACCAATAAATTGTTAATAATTTAGTGAAGTAAATAATAATATGTTGAAGAGTATCCGCTTCATTTTTTTGTGAAAGCATCAATAAATTATTTTGATTTAATTATAAATGATAATTACTTATCAATCTAGTATAAACTATGGACAAGGTGGTCAACTTAAATATGATCTGGAAGGAGATGGTATCGATACGCTAAGATATTAAGAGCATCAAGGAAGATATTAAAAATATTAAAAACAACAGAGATACACTGGAAACATTCAACCCAAAAATTAACGATATCCACAAAATGCTTAAAGATGTTATTTAATCCAAACAAACATAAACAAAGGAGTAACATTAGGAATACTACGAACATCAGAACTACTAAAAATAAGAATTGTAGAAAGGCAAATTTAATCCAAAATAAGAATAATTTTCTATAAAAGGGCAATTAATGAAATAATAACAATCATATTCAGACAATGAATAGGAAATATAGATCCAACTTTCTACCAAAAAGTCAGAGATTCATCTTTATAAACCAAAAATTAATATTACTAAAAAATCAGAAATGAAGATTTGCCATAATGAAAACCATTAATAAATACAGATAATCGATAAAATAGAGAAAGAATAAATCTCTCTATTCCAAATTAACAAAGAAGTTCTTTCTCTCGATAGGCAGCGCAAACTGGCTAAAGTTTTCGATAAAATTGACCTGAAATTCTTCACTTGTGAAAAGATTTACGATTACCCTGAGATGGCTCATGTCAATTTTCACGAAAAAATTGATAATAAAAGCAATTTATTAATTCTCATCTAGATGTGTAATAATCAAACCATTGGAGCCTTCACGCAGCTTTGCTTCGACCCTAAACCTAATTACATACCTAAATCAAATCCCAAATCTTTCCTGTGCAATCTCAGCGAGGAGCGCTTTCTCTTCGCATCAAGGATAAATAAGACACACTCATACGATAAAAATTATTTAATTTTTGGCAATTGGGAGATAAAAATTAAAACTGGAGAGAAGTATTTGGAATCCAGTTTGGGCAAGAAGGGAAGCTGTTTCGCAAAAATCGAATATGAAGGTGAAGGAGTCGTAGATAAGGATATGCGGCGCTGGCTATTTGGATAGATAACAGACGATAGTGAGGACAAAAGGCTTGAATTCAAATCTTACTCAATATTTATATTTCAGTGATATTGATAAAAGTTTGTGAGACTCTAAACAGTATATATTCATTAAGGATGTTCAAGTTTCTTTCTCTCCTCCTACAATTCTGATAGGATTGCTTAGAATCCAGGCAAATACTCCCTCAGTTCTGTGAGATTTTGAGCCATATACTCGAGTTCCTTGAACTTCCAGTATAGGTTATCGCTCCAATCTATGTCCTTAGACTTCCGGCTGCCAGTGCTGCTCATTATCATACGGGTAACACTTCTGTGCTGAGCTTTGATTTTTTCCATATACAAACCACACCATGCTACATTCAAAAATTGACTCATTTCCTGATCACCACAGAGGATGTCCCTAACATACTCGCAAGACTTAGTCAATACTCCTACTATTTATATGCTAGAAGAAATTGGTCCCTTTATTTCCTTACGAGGATCAACCACTAATTTTTAAATAGATTCTCTGATGGCAAGCTGAAGAACCTCTCTAAATTTTTTGCTGATATCAGCCATGTTTTTTTATATTCTTGCCTTGATGAGTGCTGCAAATTAGTTAAAGGACTAAAACCTATTGGCGATAAGTTGTGTAAGTAATCTAAAGAACATCAGTTGTGAGTAAGCGATGAGGAGATGTTTCCCCGTGATAGATTTAGTTTTAATCTTGCCATATTTAAGAGCTTCCTTATTCAAAATTAAATCCTTGATGTGAGTGTTGTACATAATGATGAACTCCATAATCCTGCTGAGAATTGTACTTTAAAGTTACTCGCCTACTCCACCGGCCTACTACACCCACTACAGATATCCGTGCAAAAAATCTACCATATTCATCGTCGAACCAATCAATCTAAAACTTTCTCCTTCCATTGTCACTTAATTTGAATTTATTTGCAAGTTAAACTCCATTTTAAATCGACTCCCACCTCCCGATCTATTGTCCTACTCTATTCTCGATAATCCAATATCTCTGACGCTTGTTTTCTAGATGATCATACTTCGCTCTAACAGTAAACTGTTCGATAACAGTTTCCTCTCTGAGTTTTACATGTCTGGATTAGCAAAGAGTACATTGAGCGTAAATTGGGCCATAGATGACCTCCCCAAGTGTCGCCTCGAATCTGCTCGGAATAGTAATAGCTTTCCATTCTTCTTCTTGTAATTTTTAAGGTAGTTGCTCTATAGAAGTTGCATTGTAAACATTTATCATGGCCTAGACATTGCGGCGTCTTAAGCTAGAGAGTTGAGCCAGTAGTCCTTCCATAATATTTATCTAAATGTCTTTATTCTCTTAAGAGTGTGCAAAACGTGCTTTGAGTTGCTGCCAAATGGAGGGTGAGTGCTTTAAACCAACAATCAAACTCTTCCATTCCTTACATTGCTGCAAAATTTGTCGGATGGGCTCGGATTCCCTTTGCGTCAGTTTTCTGCCAGAAATCATGGTCGAGAGTGATTCATCAATACACAGTAGAGTTATCTCTAATATCTGTATCAGATAGCTGCACACCACCTCCTCCTTATCTGGAGATTCATCATGCAATTCTTCTGCAGTCTTTAGTATTTTCTCAATAACTGAAGCTTACCTTTTAATAATTTTCTTGAGCCTGGAACTCCATAACTCAACTACTTTCACGTATTTGTTTATAGAGAGTCGATCAAGAGCAGCCTTCTTCTATAATTTGGTAAGCTCACGAGTAAGGAGGAGGGGCTGTTCTCCTTTGATAATGTTGTAGAACTTGTCTTCGCACTGCTTGAGATTAACCTTCAGCTACTCGCAGATGTCATCCGTTGCGTACGTGCATTTGTTGATACCTTGCTGGAAAACACTGGCAATTTATCGCTAGATGTTATATTTAGTCACTAATTCGACTTCATCTTCATCAACTTAATAACTCTCGTCAAGACTGTGCTAACTTCGTTCTGGTCGCATGACAACAGTAGCAAACTGCATTTTGCTGGGCTGCACTATCTCCTTGAGTTGTTTTTCATCCACCACAATTATTTCTCCCAAATAACTGATTCATAGTAATTTTACTTTTTGAGAGAACGGCTGAAAGAGTCCTGATAACCACGCTCAACATAATAAGCTACATCCCAGTACTTACATAGCATGCGAGGACAGCAATATTATTTAATTCGTTTGTGAATAGAGCAATAATCTGCATAATAATCTGAAATTGATATTTTACCCTTAGCCTGTACTTGTGAGATGAGATAATTCTCAAGCCTCTTTAGTTTTCTAATTAACAATAGGAGTACTTAAGAGAATGCAAAGTCTACAGGCACTTTTAGATTAGTTATTTTCGGTAGCGCAGTGCATTGACTCTCTCTGCTCGCTGTACCACAATTTATTGAATTTCTTTATTCTTTAAACGGGTGCCTCGGATCTTGTTGATACTGAGATCGGCCAAAACGCCAATACTTGTGAGATAATTCACAAAAGTCATGAACACTTTTAGTTTGTAGGCCACCTGCTGATTTACATTAAACTCCACCTGCCTTAACTCATTATTACCTCGTCCAAGTAATCACTGAGCTCATCCCTTAAATCCATCACTTTATCACGTTACCGAGTTAACAATTTGCTCACCATTTCCGGTGGCATTTCTGCTTCGAAGTACCATTTGGGTATTTTTCGGTAACACTTTTCTGTTTGAAGACGCATTATTTCCGCATTTTCTGCAGGCACATTGACCTTTTGGTGGAAGAACAACATACTATGAGTCAGATTTTTATTCATTTATTGGAAATTGGACTGCTGGTTTGAGCTGCGATCCCCCAGCTCATTCTGCATGTTTTTGATAGTTAGGGCGGGCAACAACTTCTGACCTGGTAAGATTTCGCGTCTTAACGTATCTGCGCCATGAACTAATTTCTTGAGCATGATAATGGACTGGCTGGGAATAAGTTTGCGTAGCACCTTTTTGCCTTGTTCCTTCAGATCAATGTAAGACTGCTCGGTTCTAGAGTTGTCTTGGCTGGAGTCGTTGTGATTGCTGGAGTTAACATTCTGTGTCCTACTCATTTTAAATTGCCATATAATGATAGTGGCTAGCATATACAAAATGTTTCAATTCAACATATAATCATATATCTATCCTGCGCACTGCACAGTAATAGCTTCAACTAGAAATGACCTTCTCATCCTTATGATGGAAGTCTATGTCAACGCAGATACCTATCGTAAATGGTACATGACTATGACAGAATGCTCATGGCCGACTAAGAAGAATGCTCTCGTGGGAGCATCAAAGGAACTTGCGGCCGCGCTGCGTTAATATGCCTAAGGTGCGGCCTGGTGCAAAGTTCAAACTAAAATTAAATCATGCATTAGCACGATTGCGGTCAAACTCAGACAAACTTTTCCTGGAAGAAACGGTGGCGTAACAGTGTGGCGCAGGTGGGCCGCCGGTTTGGATCGATCTCCAAGCACTGTCGCACCAACTCTCTTAGACTCTCATGTTGCCAGAGCACTTAGTCGCTCACTTTCATAGCGCGCACATTCTACCAATGCTCGAGCTGCCTCTCCGCTTCAGCCTAGCAGATGAAACCGTCCCTGAATAGTTTTCGTAGCCCCGAGGACGTCGTCTTGTTTATCATCCACTGTGGAAAACGCCCTGAGTTCTTTTCCATCATGACTAGATGCTCACAGTCGCTGTGCGTCGCGAACAGGAGGTCACCTGATAGCAATTCCACTATGATACATCCGATGGACCACACATCTGCTATTTCATTCCACTCACAACACTCCAATATGACCTCTGGGGGACGATACTGCCTTGTGCAAATAACGGTGCTGTGTGGCTCATTGAAGAGAGTCGCTCCACCGAAGTCTATCACTTTAATCTTTGTGCTGCGGGGTAGCCAATAGTCGTAGCCTTGCGAATTGTCGAGGATGAGGTCTTCCTTCTCCAAAAGTATGTTTTCAGGTTTTAAGTCAGTGTGGGTGTAGCCGATGCGATGCAGAAAGGCCATGCTTTTGAGGAGCTGTCGTGCGAATGATTGCACCATTTTGATGGGAAAACCCCTGTAGTTGTTCTTTTTTATAACGTCATAGAGAGATGCTCCCAGAGGCTTGAAGACCATGCAGAAGTGTCCTGCGTGGTAGAAGGAGTGCTTGTATCTGACCAGTCCCTCCTAGTCTTTCTAATCTCTCTTGTTGATAGTCTTGAGGATTTATTTTTCCACGTGAGCAGACTCAATGTATTTGGCGACTGGTCGAATTATCTGTATAAGCAATATTCTACCTTAATAGCATAACGACGCCCTTTTCTCTAGCCCTCCACCACTCTTCCGAAGGTGCCCTAGCCGAGCAGTCTCAAAATTGTATACTCATCCATAACCTCATTCACTTGGAACTAGTAATGATTGGAATTTGTAGTGGTCACTTTAGTTTGTGTGGAAGGGCCGGAGTTGGAATCACTGGCTGAATCGAGAATGGATAGGGCGTTGTTGGAAGTCGGGCTGTGCTTGTCCTTGTGACTAAATGAGAGGAGACTTACATGCGACGGGTGGGATGAGAGTGGAAGGGGTGTGCTGTAATGGGAGGAAACTTCATCAAGAATTCAATTGAAATTATATATTATAATAGAAACAAGCAAGCACTCTTATTTCAATTCATAAAATTATCGGAGTTTTGCATTTTTATACGTGATGAACATTTATTTTTAACATTCTATGCAACAACAACAGGTCGAAGCACAGGACTATTATCGCTGCAAACATTGCAGAACCAGGCTATTTGACTCCATTCTGCATGGGTAAAACTGCAGCTCGTATTTCATCACTCCTCCTCTGTGGCTGCCTAAGGATGAACAAAACGAGATTAAACTTAATTGTCCCAAATGTCATACCAAGATAGGAGACTTAATATGGTCGGGTAAAAAGTGTTCCTGCTTGGAATGGATTACTCCAGCAGTGCAGATACTGCACCAGAAAGTGGACCATATCAAGCCCTTGAATTTGGTCCAATGATTGTTTTATCTCAAAAGAGATGTCGTCTTGAATATAAGCGAATCACTCACCATCCTTTCATATCTCCCACAATATTTATTAAGCATTTGTTAAGCATGTTCTTGTCCTGCAGTTTTACTAAAAAATATTTTTGGCGATTCTCCTGTAATGACATCAATATAAGTTGATATTTTATCAGCAAATTTACTTTCAGCAGACTATATTTGCTCTTGAAGCCTTTCATACAGAATCTCTGTTGATTACAGAATCACTGTTGATTTAATAGTTGCTCTGATCTAAATCAGCCAATCGAAATGACCTCTCTAAAAATATAGTAATTATTCCTAAAATTAGATAGTTGAGTCTTAGTCTTATTCTTTCCAAAAAGTGGTAGTGCTTATCAAAGTTGAATTGTATATGGATATATCGCCAATCTCAATAATCATTAATAGTCAATATTTGGAGTATGCAGATCGAAGACAACACTCATAGCTTCCGCATTAACCAATTAGTTCATGGAAATAATTCTGCTCTCGCCAGCATCAGCATCCTCATGGTAGGTGTCGGGGGAATTGGCTGCGAAATACTTAAGGTATTAAGCAAGTCGCCCATTGGCAGCATCGATATTCTAGACATGGACACAATCGAAGTACTTTGATCATGATTCAGTTGTCCAATCTTAACCGCCAATTTCTGTTTAAGCACCAGCACAAGGGCATGTCAAAATCAATAATAGCTCGTGAGAGTATTCTTCAGCTGAATCCAAAGTTAAACATAACTGCACATCACATGAACATAAAAGACTTGCCTATTTCATTCTTCAGACAGTTCAATTTTATAATTCTGGCGCTTGATAACATAGAAGCAAGGTGATCAAATCTTTTATTTAGGAACTACGTCAACAAGATAGGCATTAGATTAGGCATTCCCATTGTCGATGCGGGAACACTAGCTTACAAGGGCAATGCAACTACTATCATTGCAGGAATTTCCCGTTGCTATAGTTGTGAACCAAAATCAAGTAATCAGAAAGTGTTTCCCGTTTGCACGATTCGTATGCGTCCCTAAAAGCCTATTCATTGTATCGTCTGGGCCAAAATGCTATTCGAGGCTATCTTCAGTGCTGATAACGACGATAATGATCTCAAAGATCTATCCATTTTATGCCAATCTAGAGATGAACGTGCAATTCTTCATAAATTGTTCCAACAAGACATCGAGGACATTAAAAATGCAAAATCAGACACTGACAACAAGCTCAGTCAAATTTTTGCCAAAAATATTAAGGTGATTCCCAGCTCATGCATAAACTAAGGAATCAATCAGCATGTTTTAGAAAAATTCAATCAATTTGATAAAATTCAAACCGAAGAACGGTCAGTCAGCTTATTCGTAGAATCTTTCCAGCGTTTAATGATAAATAAAGATAAACTCGGCTCAGTGGTGTTTGAGAAGGATGATGACGAGGTGATTCACTTTATAAACAGCGCAGCCAACCTTAGAATGTTTTGCTTCGGCATCCAGCAGCAATCCTTTAACTAAGTGAAAAATATGGCAGGTAATATCGTGCCAGCTATAGCTAGTACCAACTCCATCGTTAGTGGCATAGAAGTCGTCTAAATGTTAAAATATCTTAGAGGGGAGAAGCAAAGAATGCGAAGTTACTTCATACAGAATCAACGAAATAAAATACTTGCCGTGAAATTAGAGAAACCTCTGCCTAATTGTGGAGTTTGCAGCCAAGAAGCTATTCCAGTTACTCTTGAATGTAATTTTAACCAATATACCCTACAAAATTTGGTCACTTTTATAGAAGGAGAGAATTCTGACCTAACTGAGTTTTCAATCAACCAAGGTTCAAAGGAAATTTACAATTCGGATGATCCAAAGGAAATTCTTTTAGTTAAAACAATCTTTCAGATCTGTGAAGCCTATGAGTTGGACCTGATACTCACTGATGAAGACTCCTCAAAGAAGGTTTGCGTGATTTGGATGATTCACAACGAAAATGCTAAAGAACCTGTAATAAGCAACAAATAAAAATTGAAACCGGCTCATATTGAAGTGACACCTGCCGAACAGGTCAAGAAAAAACAGGAGGAAGACGATGATGATGTGGTCATGTTCGACGATGATGATGACAGTCCTGAACTGCAGATCATTGAGGTTAAAAAGCGAGAACCCATCATCGGATAAGAAGAACCCTCTGACGTGCTGAGGAAGCGAGCCAAACTGTAGTGATTCGCATCCATAATCAGTTAAACACTTTTAAGATGATTTAATTTCATATCACAAGATCAACTTTTTTAGGTTTTTCTACATGCTATAAGAACTCTCTATAATTTTCTTTAATTTAGAATGGGCGGTCGCCCAAAATTTCCTTGATTTCATTGTGATTGAGACTTTCCTTCTTTAGAACCGCTTCTGCCAAATCCGTGATCTTATCCCGGTAAAGGTTAATGGTTTTACGGGTAAGGATAGTACACTCTTCTATCACTCGCATAATTTCTTTGTCCACCTTAATGGCTGTCTCCTCACAAAACATATTCTGACCTTCTGATTCTGTGGGCGCGTAATTTGGGAACAGCTCACTCATTCCATAGTGAATGATCATTGCTCGCGCGATGTTTCGCAGTTTAGAAAGATCATCCGAAGCTCCATTAGAGATCTGTATAAAGAAGACAATACCTCCTTGAAGAATATTTACTCCGAAATCCGACCGCCAAGAATCACACACATTTGATCGTATAATTGCTTTTTATTCATCAGGGACGACTCATCAGGCAAATATTGAGCAAATCCTAGGGATCCTTTGGAACGAGGAATGATGGTTATTTTAAGGAGAGGAGGAGCACCCTCAGAAAACCAGGCAACCACTGCATGACCTGCCTAGTGGTAAGCTATCTTTCTCTTCTCTTCGACTTAAAGATTCAGATTTTGTTCTAAACCTGCGAGTACTCGCTCTGAAGCTGATTAAAAATCTTAAGGCATAACGAACTATCGAGCCTTTCTGACTGCCAATATGGCTGCCTCATTACACAAATTGGCCAAATCCGCACCACTAAATCCATAAGTGAGAGTGGCAAGACGTCTGGAATAATCAGTGAATGTCTGAATGGGTGAAAGTTTGATCTTTTTCAAATAAAGTTATAAGATTTCCTGTCTTCCTTGAATATCAGGCAATTATATTTCGACCATACGGTCGAACCTACCAGGCCTAGTCAATGCAGAGTCCAACATTTCTTTCCTGTTAGTCGCTGCGAGGATTATTATGTCATCAGCAGTGCCAAAACCATCCATCTCCACAAGCAGCTGATTGAGAGTGTTAGCCCGCTCATCGTTGGCTCCTCCGAATTTATCTTCTCTTTTCCTTCCAATTGCATCTATTTCGTCAATGAAAATAATAGCAGGTGTTTGCTTCTTGGCGTTCTTGAAAAGATCTCTCACTCGAGTTGCACCCATTCCCGCATATAGTTCTACAAATTAACTGCCACTGACTGAAAAAAATGGCACATCAGCCTCACCAGCACAGGCTTTAGCAAGCATGGTTTTACCTGTTCCAGGAGGGCCTGAAAGCAGAGCTCCTTTAGGCACTTTGGCTCCTATCTTTTTATACTTTGCTGGATTTTTGAGGAAATCTACTAACTCACTAATTTCAATTTTTGCATTACCCATGCCAGCAATGTCCTTGAATTTGATATTAGGTCTGAACCCATCTGTTTGGCCCAAAACCTTGGACTTGAATATTTTGCCAAGGCTGGAATTGAAGAGAAGAATAGGAAAGATCAACGGCAGGATGACCTTATTGATGGCACTAAAGAATCTTCTAATCTTAGAATCGATGGCAACTTCTTACTGCTCGATTATCCTCACTTTCTCAGAAGTCTTGTTTTTTTCAATCGTGGCAATTTTCTCGCAGAACACTCCGATTTAAGGAACAAAACACATGTGATCAACGCCATCGATCTTTAGATATACTTTCCTAAAATTACTGCCTATTTTCATTGGTCTGTCATCCGCCTTCTCTTTAGGCCTGTCATCATTGTCTCCAGAATGCTTGATGGGTTCTTTGATCACATATATGACACTGACTTAAGATTTCTTTATTGCATTTACTACTTCCTCTTGAGATACCAAGATCGCTCTCTCTTTTTTTAGCTAATACAGTCCAATGCAAGTTGCGATGTATATGGCAATGCCTATTAAAATCTTTTAATTGTTTATATTGGGCGACTCTTTATCAGGTTTAATTTCGTTCACTCTCTTCTTCGCCTTCTTAAACAGTTACGACAGCTATTTCAGAGGATCCTTCTTGGCAAATAAAATCTTGGGCATTCGGGGTAGCAATGAAATCAATTTTGGTTTGATCAGTTTATACATGTTTTCGAGTAATTAATTATCATCTTCAATGATCAGAACTAAAATATTAATAAATTTAATTTGAACTCCCATATTGCTCTATAAACGCCTTTATTGCAAGATTACAAACCAATGTTTGGACCCGCGTGAATATTCGCTTTTATGATTATTAAATGCAATCAATAATGACCAACTTATTGGCTCAACAACTCCACTCTTTTATGTGAAGCCACGATCATTTGGCTCAGCACAGATTTTTATTTTTTGAGTTCAGTGGCCTGGTCTTGAAAATTTGAATTTTCCTCCTTTTGAGTCGTCATCCCGAGTTCCAAGTTTCGAAGGAGCGATTCAATAAGAGGTGTGGTGGTTTAGTTGATCTCTTCGTTTATGTTCAAGATTTTGGTTTTCATAGAGTTGAGCTACTGTCTGAAGAGCTACACCAGTTTATGATACTCTTGTAAATCTTTGTCAGCCTCACGCGTGAGATTCTGTGTGATGAATAATGTTACCTCGACTAAGCCCAAGTGTCCCACAGCATGTGTGGCATTCTGACTATCCTTCTCCGGAGACATTATCTTGCTCATCTGTCAATCAATTATATAACTTTTATGAGGATCTTATTTTGTTTAATATACAACCTGTTTTATTATTTTTTATTAAGGCAAAGGAATAATAAAGTAATCATATGTTGACAGCCGAACAATATATATTATTGATCCATTTACCAAATATTTTATTGCTGTTTGCCTCAGTAAATACTCCTTATCCGTTTAAGAGTCCTCCCTCGAAAATACCTTACATTGTTTCGCCAGTTGTTAGATATATCTTACCTGGGCCCTGTTTGATATCCTCAAAGAAATTACCTAAATATACTAAGATTTACCTTCATATTTAGCCCAAGAATCCCCCAGTTTATTAAAATCTTTAAAATTGAAACTTCCTTCCTTTAAAAAAGATAGAGATGAATTATAAAGAGTACCCTTACCATGAAATTTGTTCTATGCCCAATCTCCAGTATACGCTGGTCTATTTTTTGTATAGAAAAGAGACCCTTTTCCATGAAGCATATCACTTTTAAAGGTTCCTTAATAGTAGACACCATCAGGATATACCAGTTTTCCATAACCATTTTTTTTATTATTTTGAATCATACCTTCATATCTGGTATTGTCTTGATATTGCTAAATGACAAAGGTGCACTTGCCTTTATTTTATTCATGAAAAATATTTTATTTATGTATATTTTTAGATTTGACTGTTTATTATTGCCTTATGTTCTAATGGTTAAATTGATTTGTTAAAATATTCCTTTAAAAATTATTCTATTCATTTGCTTTATCCATGCTGGATATAACAATGTCTCTTTGTCTCGAATCAGTATATAAATTCTCCTTATTGGTTTCTTTAGTTGCTCGGGTTTACTTACTTTTTTTACTTTTCAGTAAAATGTGATGATTTTTAGGCAAATTCTAAATTGATTCATTTATTCCTCCCAAATTAATCTAAAATTAGCTGGGCTGTATTGACTTTATATTTGAATTTAAGGCCAATTCCACTGATTGAGTTTAATTAAATCCCTATTGATTCAAATACACTGAAGGTTCACTATTTTTTAAACCCACCCCATTAGTATATTTTATGCTCTCACGTACTTATGAATGCTTTGGGCTGTTTCTCATAGTCTCATGGTAGGCATTGAAATAATCATTAATCATTGTCTGCACTTAATCTATGTTGTATCTTTCGTATGGATTTATTTCTAGCATTTTATTGAAAAGATCACATGCAGATTTGCTGTACAAACTTGCTAATTCTGACAGCAAAATTTATAATTTCCTATGGTTAAATCTCCTAGATGAGATCTCATAGCAAAAAGCTGGACTTTCGAGCAAGGCTGCGTGCAATAGCGTCATTCCTAGACTAAAAATGCTTTCTTTCTACAAATCTTATGATGACTCATTTTCGCAATTAAAATTATGAATTTTCTCAGGAGAGTAATAGTATTCACAATTAAAGATGCTGCGGTAGTTTACATCGAGCAAGTCCATATGAATAAGTTTGAGTATCCCCTCGGGTATGATAAAAATGAGATAGGGAGAGATATTGATGTAGGAGCTCTCCGCAGTATAAGCATTGAGACAGCTCTGTAGGATGTTAAATAGTTCAATTTATTCAAAATACTTATGTTATTTCCTTCGAGCTTATATTTCTTCAATTAGTCTGACTTTAGGATATTAGTAAACTGTGTAAATCTTGAAGAGGTTTGAGCAAACTCCGTTGTGCTATTTTGACCAGAGCTTTACTAGCTCTAGAATATTCTCACAGGAATTTGAATTATCCCTTTGAGTCAACTGCCGAAAATTGCGATCATACTAAGACCGATTCACGAAGCAAATCTCCCGTAAAGCGAATGTTTCCCTCGTTTTAGAATCTTCGAGTAGCTGAAGTCCATTCTATTCTCGAATCTTAACGAAGTTATCGAGTAAAAAATCGTAGTTTTATTATGATTGATTGTTTCCCATTGAAATAAGAATAATAACGGATTGATAAGCAAATGGTTCTGATTAAAATATTATTTTTCAGTCTCATGGAATAAAAAATAAATCAAATCAATTTGGTAATGGGCAAGCCTTTTCAATTGTATTTTAAAATTTATTCTATGGTCACTCGAGTTTATTTGTTTTTGTCCAGCATTCTTTAGATTAAAGTTTTAGCTGATGCCTTCACCGTCTTGGGAATGGGTATCATTTATTATGAGACTATTTTGGTGAGATCGTCTGCATCCCGGAGATCGAAAGGGTGATAGTTGCAATAAAGTTCGTACATAATAACTCCAAGAGACCAAATATCGTCCTTTAAGCCAAAAGTGTGTTCTTTCATCATATCAGGACTAAAATAGGCGGGACTACCCCATAATTTACTCCTTCGCCTCACTTCCTAAAATTCCTTCTATTTTCCATTAAAAATGCAATCAAAGTCCGTAATTTTTGGAAATCCCTAAATCGTTTGATTATTACATGGCAAATTAGTATATTTTATAATTTAAGATCTCCATGCCTTAGATAATACCTGTGCATATATTGAATGCCTCTAGCTATCCCCAATATTATTCTATCTCTCTCTTCGTCACTTCTGATCTATTTTTTATATTTTGCCAGACTTCCATCTACACATAGTTCCATTACTAGATATAAATACTCTTCATCTCCGAAGCATGAATAAAGTTTGGCTAGATTAGGGTGGTCCAAAAAAAAATGGCCCTTAATACTCAAAATTAATTGATCCATATCCTTTATCCCTGATTTCTTCATTTACTTGATGGCAAAGAAGAATCCTGTGGAGCGATGACGGGCTCTGTACACTCTTCCAAAACTTCCTTTTCCTATTATTTATCCAACTTAAAAATCATTAATGCTAGTATTGGATACTTTAAATTGCATTTTTCTTAATCTTGGCCGTAAATTTGCAAAGGTAAAATGCATATTCTAGGTTTTTGATTGGCACCTATCTGTTTTTTTGTTATTAGTATTTTAAGAAGAGTGAGCAATACTAATATTTTAATTTGTCATTAAATATTACTGCTTCTGTATTGTTTGCACTCGTTTTTTGAAATTGCCTGAATCTAGATTGGCGTAATCAACCAAGTCTGAGAGTCTGCTTTCTAATTGTATTTCTCTGAGGGGAAGTAGGTTCTACAAGCTGTTAGATTTCATCATGACTGATTGACTCAATTTCTTATTGGGTTGTCTGTTATTGTTCTATTTATCAGTTGAATCATATTTCTGAGGTTGAAATTGTAATTCTTTTTTATTTTATTTTTAAATGGTCCTCGTAGTATGGTCTAAGTTTGATATTGTTTTAAAAACTGGAGGACTGTTAAAAGTAAAAGGTGCGTTCACAAGATAATTGACAGGATGTACATAACTTTAGTGTTGGCCAGGAGAGTAGTAATTAAAGCGGATTGGAGTCTGTTTATGAAAGTTTTTGTTGTTAAATTGACTCATAAGTAATCGATCAATTATGGAAGGTTTTATAATAACTAATTAGCATTCTTCTCAACTATAAATCAAAATTAAATTAATCCTATGCAATGATTCAGTTAAACTCATCAGTCCAAAGAGAAATGAATATAAGTAACAATAAAATAGTTTCATATGGATGATGACCTCGCCATGTTAATAATAACTCCAATTAAGGCCAAAAGAAGCAGAACAAAGATAATATCTAAGCACAATTTATTTGGTTTGCGATACTTCATTAACAAATATTTACATGTTTCAGGACTTATATTAGGTCAGTGTTCCCTTTTTGTATCTTTGCCCCCACAGCATCAGCTTTATTCATGTTCTTTTTGATAAGCTAATTAGTCCCTTCAATCATTTCGTTTGCCGTGAGCAACTGTCTTTTAATTTAACCATCCACATTGATAACCTCTTCCAGCATGTCATCGATTTATTGGTCTTTCTTCTTAAATTTATGTAATGCCACTTCTTATTCCAAATTAATCTCCTCATCTTCATCATTATCTTTGGTGACAAGTAGTTCTTCATTATCTATTGTTTACTTTTAATCTGATCTAAAGTTTGAACAGGCTGAGGCGGCTTATAAACACCACCAGATTCAATCTCTTTTACATCCTTAAGAAGTTCATAGCTATTTTTTATCATCTTTTAACGATTCGCTATCACTTAACTGGTTGATTCTTTTTATTTGCCTTATTTTACCTTCAAGTCATTTTTCATTCTTCTGACTGCCTCACCCAAAATTCCCTCGGCCTTCTTAATTTATTCTCTAATTTATTGATTCAGTTTGGTCTGCTATGTAGACTGCTTAAAGCCTTTCTTTTTTTCTTTTTTTTGTCGTTCTTGCTGAGTTTGCCGAACATAAAATATTCTTTCGCGAAATGCTTCGATGATGGAATTAAACTCAGATTTTTATGCGTTTTGCAAACCTGGCACATACTGCCCTCCAAACAAATCCTCATACATTTAAGCAAGTTCTGTTTGAATTGATTTTAATCGTCGATCTCGATTTTTCATTATTTACGCTATCTAATTAAATGACGATATGAATTGATAGACTTCTAAACTCAATAATATTGGTATTGGTTAAAATCTACATTTATAATTCGAATTTTAAAAATGGAATCATTTCTTTGAGGCCGATGTGATATTCAAGCAATAAAATTTATTATCATCAATTTACTTTTGTTGCTAAGGATATCCTATCCATACCAGAAGAGAGGTCATCCAAATCATTCGCGAATTTCATTTTATTTTAACTATATTTTATCACTAAATTCGCGTAATGGGCACAGCCATTTGTATTAACGATAATAATGACCTCATAGCTGGGTAGCTTAACCCACTTTCAACTAATTTTGTCCCAATCGCTTAGGGTATCAAAATTAAATAAGACCACAATCTACTTCTTTAAAAAATCAGTAATCCAATAGTAATAAAGAAAACCGATTCAAAATAGTTGACTCTCGTAATATATCCAACTTGCAGTGGTATGAAACATTAAAGTTCAATCTTTATCTCTACGGAAATGTGATTAGAGATCGCCCAATTGGATAGTGCTTCTTTTATATCCGAGATCCATCCGTAAATACTACACCCATTCTGATTGCAACAAAGGTTAGTGAACATTATGTCTACTCCGATTCAACTCTAATCCTCTACCCGGACAACGTGCTTTATTATGGCTCAATAAAAAACAGTTTGGCGTATTTGCCAAAAGGAGAAGGAAAAGGAGTGATGATATCAAAATAGTTTATCTACGAAGGATAGTTCAAAAATGGTTATCCTCATGGCTTTGGTAACTATCGCTCTTAAAATCTATAGTATGTTGGTGATTTTGTTAACGGATAACCAAGTGGGTAATGCATTGAGAAGTCAGCTAATTAATTATTTGTGGGCAGAATTAGCTCCACAGGAATTCGCTTTGGTTTTAAGATCACCAAAAATAATTAAAAAACTATGCTGGAAGCAGAAAAGGATTAGTAACCTTAAAATAAAATTTCAATCAAATCACATTTAAAATAATGAACCACTCCGCCTCATTGCGGCCGCTGTCATAGGTCTCATTCTTCATTTATTTTTATATTACTTACTAGTTGATTTGCTTTAGAGCTCAACAAGATTAATTGTTAATTAAATATAATATATCCACGTTTATGAGTATCACCACATTCATCGGCAAGATCCTTATCATCGCCTCGATTGGATTTCAGGCGTTTCTGCTTTTCCAGGACAAATCCTCCATCAGCACCTTCGATAAACAACTTAATCATGCCCTTAATCATTGCCAGTGCCCATATCTTACTGCGGAAATTCAGGCCTATCTCAAACAATATTTGAGACTGGTGATTGCTGGACTTTTAGCAAGTTCAGTTCTTATAGCTTTCGTGAGCTGCTGGAGCGCTAAGCTTCCCACGCTATTTGGTCTATTAGCTCTTCTCTATGTTCAACACCATGAAAGCTTTCATGCTATCCCTTCCTTGGACAACACTGCCCTTTGGCATTCATTAGGAGTGATAGGTGCTATTATCTACCTGATTGGCGCTGAATGCACTTCATGCAGCAAGTCATGCGGCAAGTCATGCGGCAAGTCATGCGGCGAATCATGCAGCAAATAATGCTGCCCGGGCAAAGAAGAAAAAGTTGAGGAAACCTCCGAAAATCTTAGTGAATCAAAGGGCAGTAAAAAAAGCAAGAAAGCTTGATCTTCGTTAAAGAATATTCTAAGCAAATATTGATAAATTATTTAATATGGTTATGCTCTCAAAACTATAGTTTAGCAAATATTTGAAGCAGAAAAATAGATGATAGATTGCGCTTGCATCTGAGGTGAACTCCTTTTTTATAATTGGGATCTGATATTTAGTTGATTCAATCTCAATAGATACAGATTGTTTTGCGGTTATACACCAACTAATTTCAATAGCATAATGAAATATCATCCGCTAATTATCATTGGCATGTAATGACCAATTTAAATAATTTGACAATTCATTGGATAGACAATAATTAATATTCAATTATTGAATCAGGCCATCAGATTCTTCAATAGTTCGAACATCTCTTTCTTTTCAATTTTACCATTTGAATTATCATCAGTTCTATTCATGAAATCTTGAAGTTATTGGTCCG
>Ga0302186_10000105_pt1 | contig 75361 bp, 59 predicted proteins | sample II_Bog_E1_2_FD_198782 | JGI IMG/M metagenome (GOLD analysis project Ga0302186, IMG submission 198782) | Peat permafrost microbial communities from Stordalen Mire near Abisko, Sweden - II_Bog_E1_1 | ecosystem: Environmental > Terrestrial > Soil > Wetlands > Peat | place: Sweden: Abisko...
TTACCAAAAAGATAATTAATCACAAAATAGAAAATATTAGAGGCAAAATATTACAATTGTAAAGCCACTTGTAGACAATTAAAATTAAAATATAATCATTAAATGCGAGAAAAATTCAATTCATGAATTCTATCATCAATTAAGGTAATATAAAAGAATAATTTTTAGGAATGAAAAATGTCGGATTGTAAGAAGAAAGCTAATGTCCTCATTATTCTCTCTAAAAATATACGATTTAATAAATAAAGAGATATGAAGAATAGCGGAAAAATGTCTTCCATGAAATTGAAAATATTAAAAATAATTATAAAATATGCTTAAAAAAGTATACGGACGAGCTTTCACGGTGTAACAGTAAAGACAAATAAATGAAAAATGAATTTTAAGAACAGGAAATATATTAAAAAGCTAAAATTGAATTTTTTTAAATAGACTATCAAAACCAAAATCAAGTATTAAAGTAAGAAATATAAAATGAGGAAAGTTACTATAAAAGATAAAAATAAAATTTATAAAATAAATACATGCAAAAATAAGCAAAGATTAGAAATAACTATTAAATGACAATGCCAAGTGGTAAAGATCAATATTTTCATTATTCCATAAAAAAAGAAGAATTTCAAAAATAAAAATAAGAATTTGAGAATCAACTGAAGAATTATAAAGAATCTATATAAATTTTAGTCTCTTAATTAAATGATAAAATACAAGAAGATGAGATTAAATTTAATCAATAGCTTTTAACTATAAAATCATAGTCTCGATAAAGGTTGGATTACTTACGCAATTATTATTAGCTAAAAGATTTTAATCAAGCCAAAGACTACAATATAGAAGAATGTAAAAGGGCAAAAAATGAGCTTTAAGAAATCGATCGATAAATAAAAAACAAAAGCAAAATTAAATAATAATACGAAGGGTTATTGAAGGTTATCAGCAACTTATAATTATCACTAATATAAAAATAAATGGAATTTAATAACCTCAAATCGTTGAAATAGTAACTGCAAAAAAAAAAAAAAACCTTACAGATATTCCTAGAATAATTAGTTTTAAAGTTTAGCCATCACGAAAGTTTTGAAAATCTGAAATGATTGTCAATCAAATTGAAGCTATTAATTATTAAAAATAAAATATTTATTTATCATATAGCATAGAGATAAAGAATAAAAAGAATAATTTTTAAATGGATAAATAGTTATGGACGTATAATTTCAGTTTATTAAATAATTATACTTTTAAACACTTTAATTCAGTTTTAAATATTCAGGAGTCAACGATATTAAATCTATGTGGAGCGATAGGGATCTATTATTGGCGCAAATGAGCCATTATAAAAAGGGGTATTATAGGGTTTGAAATATCGTTGTTTTCACGAGGTGCCAGCATTTTGCAGGATTAATGCAATTTATCTTTTTTTACTATAAGGCCCCTTTTTTTAGTGGTGCTTCTATTTCTATTTTGATTTATTAACGATTAATATAAAATTTCAAATTTAAACAAAAAGGTAGTGGAAATCATTTCATAATAACTATTTAGACAGAAATACCAAAACCTTATCTTGACAAATGATTGAATATATTTTATTTTGACAAATCAGTACTAAATTAAATATATATTTTTCACTATTATAATATTTAAATTTTATACTAGATCTTACCTTAACAAATAATTATTTTTATCTTCTTTTTGTCAAATGTATTTTTATAGACAATTATTCCAATGGGAGTTAAAAAGGAAGCAGAGATTTTTAATTTTTTTAATATTTATCTATCGAAGTAAATTCGTATCTCAACAATATAAAATCATCATATTATCACGAGAATAAATACAATATTTTTTTTTATTGTCTTCTTATTATTATTTTATATTCATCAAGAGATTATAATAAAATAGTAAAGAAGTTATGTTTGAAATGTAGAGAACATCAATAATAATACTAATAGCCACTCTTGCCTATGAACAAGAGATTGCCATTCAAGAAGACTAATTATCATTCAAAAACTCATCCATCGTGGTCGAAAATGCCAATTTATTTGATCGACATATGAATGAAGATGATCATCACATATAAGCAAAAAATTAAGAGAAAGAGATAAAAAGATGTTTGGTCAATTGTTAAATCAACCTTTATAAAAATTAAAAAATACAGAAAGAAAGGATATCGAAGAATGTATGGGCCAGTATTCATCGGATAATATTTTTCAATTTTATTTTGTCATTAAAATTTCGTATTTCTAATTTTTACTAAAGAATTTTATCTTGGAATTTGCCTGCAAAGAGACAAAAAATATACTCACCTCAACCATAGGGAAAAGCTCAAATATAATCATCTAAACCATTCAAATTAAATTTAGCTGATAAAATTACTGAAGATATTTTATCAAAATAATCAAAAGTAATATAAAAATAAATATTTCTCAAAGCAAGTTACTAATATTTACTTTCCTATCTGCTTGACAATGTTAAATTGGCTATAAAAATCGTTTTTTTGACTTTATTTTATCATAAAAAAGATGGCCTTTTTTTGATAAAGGTTGGAGTTCTTTTCTGTCTTGTTACTAATTGCTTTAGCTGTGTGACAGGTTGCAATCCTTCAGCATGCAATATCTCAGCAAATAACTGCACAGCCTGCATCGGAGGATATTATTTTACCCCTTCCACTCATGGCACATGCACACATTGCAATGTGATGCCAAGGTGTCTTTTGTGCTTGAATCAGACATCCTGCATCGACTGTCAATTCAGCTATTATCCAAACTCATCAGACAATAGTAGTTGTCTGCAGTGCTCATATATATTAAATAATTGTACAGATTGCATCAATTCAACCTACTGCATCTCTTGTTCTTCAACCTCTTTTTATTTATATGACTATGGAAATTCAACTGCCTTATGTAATCTTTGCTCGACAGCCATATTAAACTGTTCAAAGTGCAGTAGTGATATAATCTGCACAGACTGCACATCCACCCAATATTACCTCGATAGCATGACTCAAACTGGAAGCATAATCTGCACCGTATGTTCGGTAGGAATACTTAACTGCTTTAACTGTACCAATGGGACATACTGTCTCTACTGTAATTCAACTAAATATTATCTCAATAATTATGGAGTTGGAAAAGAGAACTGCACTATTTGTTCAACGTCCCTTTTTGGTTGCGTTGACTGTACCAATTCGACTTACTGTCTCTCCTGCATGGCAAGTTATTTTCTATATTCGAATGGATATCTCACAAGAATTTGCTCCTCTTGTAAAGCTATCATGCCGGGCTGCTCTGATTGCCTTAATCAAACATACTGTACAGTATGTGATCTCACCTTTTATCTAAAAATCATCGGAGTCAATGCACAGAGCTGTGGTTCTTGCTGGAACGCCCTTCCTAATTTTACTAACTGCCTATACTGTCAAAACGTTACATCTGCTGCAAATATAAGTGTATTAAGTTGTACTTTTTGTGCAGTAAACTATGTCGCCATACCAAATAATTAATCAATAGGTATTTGCGAATTATGTGTCAATGTACTAGAGGGCTGCCAGTTATGTATGAGTCCTACTTCATGCTATAGTTGTGTTCCCTCTGCGTATGTATTTATAGACAAAACTCATACATGTAAAGAATGTTCCAAAGCTATACCAAACTGCGCTAATTGCGCCCAAAGTATCTGCACTGCATGCTTGAGTGGCTTTTATCTTAAGACTCATACAAGCTGCGGTCTATGCTCCGACATTTTAGTTGGATGTATGATATGCCAGAATGCCTCAATATGTAATAGTTGCACTAATACATACTATCTAAAAAACTATACTTGCATTCCCTGCTCATCAACTTTTCCTAAATGTTCTACCTGTACTACTACCCATTGTTTGAGTTGTTAGTCAAGTTTTTACCTAAATAGTTTTTTAAAATGCGCATGTGTAAAGGGGAAGTTGGTGGGTAATTGGTGCATAAATGTCTATGGATGCAATGAATCTGAAATATATCGATCAAGAATTGTTTGTACAGATTGTAGCGATGACTTTGGATATAATTTTCTAACATTAAGCTGCTAGTGTAAAAATGGGCAATATATTACTGGATCATGTACAACTTTGATAGGCTGCATATCTGTTTTTACTTATCCTCAAAACTATAGTCAGAAATGCATAATGTGTAATTTGACAGGTCACTTTTAACTACAAAATTAGAGCTGTTTTTGTCGAGATGGCTTTATTTTGATCAATTAAATCTGGGCTTGTAATTAAATATGTGGAGATGGAAGAATCTTTGTTTTACCTTGCGATGATGGAAATACACGAGATGGGGATGGCTGTTCCAGCTCTTGTTAAATTTAAAGCCACTTTAATTGCTTAGGTGGAAATGTAAATAATTCTTCCAATTGTCTTTACTTAGGGAAATAAATAGACCTTCAACTATCAAATATCTATAAACTTCCTCAATCAAATACAGGTGTTTTTGTTTTTAAAGTCATCAATATTGCACCATTTACAGACTATATAAATTTCCTAACATTTAGCCATTTTAATGCTTTACCGAAACATACTGCTAGCAGTGCTCTTTATTCACAAGGTAAACTCAAAGTTATAGTGGATTACACCTAAGATCTTGAAGGACGACCAGCAAATTTTACTTTAGACTTTAAATAATTTTTATTTACAAATGCAAAACCGCTGAGCATCCCATTTTCTATGATTTCATCAACAAGTCCTCTAGTTATTCTCAACTATCCTTCAGAGGAATCCCTCGCTTTGCTTTCTCATCTGCTCATGGGAGCATCTGCCCTCACATTTATTCTTTTTATAGTTGGTTCTCAATTCCATAAAATGATTGGCCTCTAAACTCTACATGCCTTCCAATTTGCCTATTTTTTGCCATTAGCTATCACTGACAGTTCAATTGTTCTTAATTGCTTTAAACAGGTATCTTACTCAACAGGATTTGGAAAACAATTATTTTACAATTTAGAATAGTCACAAGTGTTTGGATCTCCCTTTATTCAATTTGAAGCAAATAAGCAATTTTTTGCATATATAGCTGTGGATGGTGCTTATCTATTAATAGCAGTTATCTTATTGACTTTAATATCCTGCTATGTAGTGACTTCAGGAAAGAAAAAATAAAAGTGTGGATTGATAATAGGTCGGCAAATATTATTCCAGATATATCACAGGGTTGTCTTTCCAGTGGCAATAGGTTTTGCAAGCATTCTTTTGGTAGCGATTTTACTTAATAATTTGGAGATTCACCAATGGTAAAGTGAGTTTAAAACTGTCATAGCAACATCCAATTACAATATAATTCCCAGTAAAGCAAATTCTGCTATTATTCTCTTGGTGAGCACACCTATTTTAATCATAGTGGCTCTGTAAATAATCATTTCATTAAGCAGCGATCATGATGTATCCTAATACTAAATGGACGAGCAAAAAGGACCAATAAAGATTCTTATTTTGAATCAAGATAATATAGGAGCTTATCATTCTTATGTTGGTCTCTATTTAATGAGCAATCTCTTCATTCTTAGCATCGCCATTGTTTCAGCTTTTACACAATCCTTCTTGTTTATTTTCCTACTAACGTTTTTTATCCTAATTTATACTCTTATTATTGCATTTTATCGCCCATATAACAGAAAAACGGATAATTTTCATATTTTCCTCATTCAAATAACAGAACTGCTTATTGGCCTTGGTCTTTCGGCAAAGCAGTTCTTCATCCAAACTCATCATGAGCTAGAACCGAACTCAGAACTGATATATGCGTGGATTGTGACTATTATGCTCATTGCAATAGATTTACTGGCTGCTGTTCGAATATACATGACGATTAAGGGAAAAACATAGAAAATAACAGATTAACCTGAGTAAAAAATACCTTAGAGAATATAAAAGAAAAAGACAGTAAACAGATAAAAGATTTAATACAAATAGGCGAATAGTAGTTTACCTAAGAATACTATTTTTTCGATTCTCCAAACTCCAAGCAAATAGAAACCTGTTGACTATGCTCAGCAAAGTAATTATGGCAGCACATCAAATAAAAATAAAAAATATCTTGAGCAATTTATAAAGAATTCTCTAAAAGATAAAGTTAATATGTAACGTTTCCTCGATTGATAGAATTGCATGATTTGACTTACTCATTGCGACAAATGTTAGAATTATTTATTATTATATATAATAACATATAATTTCAAGAACAAATAAAGAGGAGATAAGGAAAATGTATGATTGCATCTATCCTTACTCTTGAAAATTACTCATAACCAAAAATCTTAAGAATTACAAATCAAGCAAAATGCCAAAGTTATTTCAATGATCCTGATCTTGAGGTCATCATTCTTGCCACCATTGATATACTTTGGTGACCTTTTTAGCGTTTAGGTCCTTAGTCCAACTAAATAATTAACAAATTACTCATAGCCTTCCCAGTCCTAACAATTTGGATCAATAATAATGTCAAATGATTCCAAATTATGCTTATTAAATTCTCTAACCAAAGTTTCGAATTCGTTGTGCTTAACAAGCTCGTGTCTAATTCATTTAATTTTCACTTGACGTAAAGGACAACTCGGCGAAGACTCTTGAAATCTGGCAAAACCTCTGCTGTATCGAGCTGAATAAAAAACAAATTACGGCTTGATAACACCTTATGTACCCTCCATTAATTGACATTTACATCTGTGTAAGTTATTTATTTACCCTAAATAAGTTGAAAATTACTCCTTCGTCAGGAAAATTATACCCTTAATATTTTTTAAAGTACATCTGAATATCACCAAACCTACCCTAAATAAATTTGCATTTACATCTGAATATCTCATTCGATACACTTCATTGATTGATTTTTACAACTATTTTAGTAATTTGATACTCTGATTAAGAAAATATTAACTCCTCAGTCATTTTATTTATACCATAAATTATTAATCTTTTACTTCTGACTCTTAAAATATATACGCTGAATCAATTCAACCATACGTCTTGATAAAGAATTGAGTACACTTAATTAATAAATATATACGACTTAATAATTTATTTTCTACTCTGAATTTCTTAGAAATTACGTCTGTTTTATATATTTCATACACTAAATGAACAAAATTTTACTTCTAAATAAGGGATTAAGAACACTAAATCAATAAAATTGTACATCTGTATTGACTATTGTATACCCTTAATCAACTAAAAGCTACAACTGACTCATGCATTGATTACACTAACTTGAGAACATATATACGATGTTTTTCATGATTAAATCGGTGACCTTATCTCTATCAGGGATCTTCAGCAATTATCTCGCCATTTCATCATAACCCTCTGCGCATTGTTCGATGATATATTGCGTTTCAGTTCTTGTTTACTTTGTACTGGGCCAGTGCATCATTTTGGGACAGTAAGATGGAAATAAAAATAAATGATATCTATTTTGGATATAATGATAATATGCTACAAATCAGTTGATGCGTAATAATAAAAATAAAATCAATGCTTTTCATTGAGAAGAATTTTCAAAATAACTTTAAATAAATCGATAATTGCTTTCTTTGTCCATATATCCTGTGAAGTTGTATCAAAATTATCAAGGGAAAAGAATCTTTTCTTTTCTTAGATAGATTTCTTACCTTTTTTCAGCATATCTTTTTAACTTTCTACCTCTTTAAAATGAGTAATTATACAGAGAATAAAGTAATTATCGATTATGTTTCTATTTGTTGAAGTATAAAAATATTATCAAATAGTATAAATATTATTTAAAATATAACAAGTTTGTTTATCATCACAAATATCTCTATCTCCAAATTTTTATGAGGTTATGCTCTAGAAGTTGAGTCATTTATTATAATTATTTAACCCCTTGACTGAATTTAGTTTCATACTCGTCAACTTAAATTTTATCCTTATAATTGAGATGCATGAATAGTAGTTATTTATCAGTCTTTCTTTTCTCTTAAGCAGTGCGATAAAATATACTGAGATAAGACTTGCCAAAAGTTTAAGTAAATTACTATTTGGTGAGTTTTTAACCTTGTCTCTTTGAATATTTCGATAGAGATTTAAGTGAGTTGTCGTATTTCTATAATTTAAATATTTGCTCTTTAAGTGAGTCTTTGATTGCTGTACGAGTGCTATTGAAGAAGTCTTCATAGTCTGGCAGAGACACATTAAGTTTCAAATGCTAAATGTTATCAATCAGTCCTTTATGGCTATAATTCTCCTCTTACAAATACATTCTTGAATAGACTCTCAAAAGTTCTTTCTCCTCTCTTTCTGCGGGTTATTGCTTTTCATAACTTAATTTTGGCTTTTAACAAATGTTGTTAATTTCCTTTTAGATCTAAATTAGTAATTCTTAGAGATCTGCATTGCTTTCTGGGGGTCTGCCTTATAATTATTTTATATTTTTCAATTCATCAATTAACATACGACTGCTAATCTAGACTAAGTTATAAATCGCTTTGATTGTGTTGGCACGCTCTTTAAAATTTTATTTTTCTAGTTTCAATTTTTTATGAAGCAGAACTTTGGCCTCAGGATAGCGACCCCATTTAATACAATAATCTGCATAGTTTTGATATATTGCACGTCGCTTGACATTGTTGCTGGGATAATCGAGCAACTGCGATTCATAGATTTCACAGACATTTTCAATTTCATTGAAATGCTTACATAGTTAAATGGCCAGATCCTTGGCTAAGGGATACCTCTAACAGTCAAGAGATATTAAAAGGCTTGTGAGTCTTTCAATTATATTTAGCTTTATCAAATATCTAGCATTAAGATAGGCTTAAACTTATATATTATTAATTTAAGCTTATTAACGTCTATATGATTATTTTTTTTGAATTTTTTACATACAAAGACATCTTATAACTTCTATTAAAATTTTCCCAACTTAAACTTGGTTGTTTTACTTGCTGTAAAGATTTGCCTTAATCAAACTGATCTCAATGCTCCGGGTATTAAATTCAAAAACGGTTTTTATATTCGTTTTATATTCTAAAGAGTTTATTTTATGTTAATTGAAAAGTTATTCATACTCTTCGAGTTCCGAAATGTTGCTGAAGAAATATGAAATAAGGTCAGACTTAATATTAATGAAGTTTGATATGTAAGCGCTACCATCTTGACTCAAGATAGAGCGTCTGCAATTATCTTTTATCTCCTGGTTGATTCTATGAGTAGCACATTAAATGATTCCAAAGATATTATTAAATTAGCGGAATCCCCGTGTTAGGATAAATTTTAATCGCAAAATCATCTTTTTCTGTTGGGCATTTTTGCAAAAGGGCATGAGACAATCACTCATTTGATTGTATAGCTTAGAGTATTACGACATGTTCTATTAAAAAGTACTCTCTTGATCACTGATAAGACTTGCGAAATTATATATATTTAAAACTTGACGTATTGCTTGGAGCAAAGTTGGATGTGGGTATGAAGTATCATTTACTTATTGTATTAAATCCTCCGAATGATATTTGTCGTTTTTCTCAATAAATTTTTAGAGAGACTAAAACACATTATCGAAGCAAAATATTCTCTACATTAAATTATTGGGCAAATTAACTGATGTTAGGCTATTTATTTATTCTGTCCAGTTAACTTTCAAAGAGTTGATGAGTGAATTGAGAATATCACCAAAATCGGAATAGCTATGAGTACGTTAGTCAATAGCTTTTTAAAGATCTTATTTTTGTTATCTTGACAGGATGGCGTAGTCTTTTTCGAAAGGTATGTTAATAAATGATTAATTCAGTTCCTTTTATATTTCCTGAATGTTCAGAAACTACCAATTTTTATGTTTAAATTAATTCAGAATTTCGCATTTTTAAGGATGTTAATTGGAACTGGCAGCCTTAAATGGATATATTCTTTTGCTGGTAATTATTTATTCAATAACTTCTGTCATTAATTACTTATTTTAGTTAATAAACATCGGATTTTTTAATCTTTAATATATGCTATTTAGATAATCAGCATGCATTTAAGGATATTGCGAGCGAGTGACGACGAATGAAATGGAAGAGAGTACCTTAACTTTTATATCAGCAGTAAGTTTATCAATCTTAAACATGTTGAAAAAACCCTATAGGTTACTTATCATTCCTTCTAGAGTCTCATCAAAAAATACGTACTCATTAAAGACAATTAAAAATTTTACTTCATCAGCGTGTTTAAAAATTGATTTTAAAAAGTAAGATACGCCCATTACTCCTATATAATTACGAGAATCACAGTAGCCCGCCATATCGACCAATGAGGTTTCAGAATCTAGGTCGGCAGAATTAGGAATTAAAGTTACTGAGGAATACTCATTTCCAAGTTATGCTGCAGTTAAATCGTTGCTATTATTAATATAATTATCCTCAATTACATTTTCTTGTCCAATCATATCCTTTCCCAGCATCCAGTTGAAGGTACAAGATTTCCCTGAGCGAGTGAGTCCAACTAATGCGATAATTTTTTTCTTTATGGCATCTATCTTGCGATCTCCCCTTTCCAGCACTGTGAACATATTTTCTTCGATCATTCCTCTCAAACGTTTGTGTATCTAGTATGATAAAGATAATATTGTAGATTGAAGAGTAGGATCAAGAAATATTATATTTTATGTCGAAGATAAATATAAACAGTATTGATAATTTTGATGATGATTTTTATTTTACGGTTTAATAGATGATAGCCAGTCAGCAAGCTTTTCATTCTATATTTAATTATAGTTTTTAATCCAAAAGATTAAGTTTACAACAAGTATGAATATAGTTTATTGGATCATTTTCACATCATATTATTTTTCTTGAATAGTGCAAGACTATCCTCAAGGACTTAAAGTAATTTTAACAATTCTTTCATTTTACCTTCGGCTACGGATTTCATTTTGCCAATCGCTTCATTATAACCTTCATTAAAGGTGAGCAGTTCTTCGGATACTCTCTTCTCAAGTTTTAAAGCACGATTGAGCAAAATATGATATGAGTTGCCAAAATTCATAATTACTTTTTGCTTCTAAAAGTCATTGGCTTATCCTTTGTTTAATAAAAAAAATATGATTTCCTTTTATACTATATTTTTAATTAATTCAGATGCACTATTGACAAATTGTTAGAAATTAGGTAAAATTAGTTCTGATTTCTTTGCTTACAACTTATCACAGTTATCGATGCTTTATATGCGAGAGTTCTTATATTTTGCCCATACTTCCTCATCTTCAGGGCAAACTTAGCCTTATTTATTTTGAAATTTTCCTGTAATTTCGGATTATATTTCGTCAAATATGTATATGATATCCGAATTGTCCTTGGAAATGAATTTCAATTTCACTAAGTTTTTCTCATATTGACCGACTAAGTAAAAATGATTCTTCACCAATTTTTCAATGCAATTAATAGTTTCAATGCGATTAGCCGAGTTTAAACTCTGCAATTGCAACTTTTTTTGCAACAATATATTAGCCTGATCATAACGACCCCATTCTATGCAAAAATCAGCATAACTTTGATATATAGCACAAAGTTTAGCTTTGTCTTTGGGGTAGTCCCGCAGTTGCAGCTCATATATTTCGCAAACATAATCTATTTCATAACTTTGCTTGCATAATTTCAAAGCCAGATCCTTAGCATTTTTATATTTTTCAAAGTTTATGGATGTTAACAGATTTATCAGCTTCTAAAATACCATTATTTTCATCATCTATACTTCTTTGAATTTATTCTATGAAGATGCAGAGTCTTGCTTGCCGATTTATACTTCTGGAGCATAAAATAATCTTAACTGAGATAGGTAGTGAATTCCCATCGATATTTTGTCTTAATTCTCTGTAAAAAGGCTGCCTTTTGCAAAGCTAATTCCTATGCTCAGCTCCCTGAATTATTGATTCTTTATTTTATCAATTTTAGAGGGTTCATAATTATTTTTGTACTCTTTGAAAAGAACCTCATAATCATTAATTTAGGGTATGGTTTTAAAGAGTCGGAGAAGCAGATCATTTCTCATGCTTTTCATAAAGATTTCAATATACTCATTTCTACTCTCATTAAATATATCGCGATTGCATTTGTCCTTCAATTCTTGATCAACTTTGACAATCTTTTCCGGATTTATTTCATAGAATTTTCCAAATTAATGAAAGCCTCTGTTCAATATAAATTTTAATCTCAACACCATTTTTTATTGCTAAGCATTAGTACAGAATGGAATTATGCAATCTGCTAAATTTTAAAACAGTTTAGAGTACTTTTTCATTTTCTATTGAAATGTACCTTCCTGTTAGTTGATGAGGTCAGCTATCTTTTTAATTTATAGGATGCCGCGAATAGCCTGCACAAAACCAATCCGATGATACTCTAAACGTATTTCCTGCTTGACCAAATTTTCTGAATGATATTGATCACATTTTTCGACAAATGTATTAATTTAAGAAAAAATTTAATTGAAGGAAAGCAACTGGTCCATAAAATTATCAGGCAGTTTTGAGTTAGATGCATTATCAACTGTTTTCTTCCAGTTGGATTTAAAAATATTCATGAGATTCTTGAGAATGATTGTAAATTTTGAGTATGAATCAATTCGCTAGTTAATGACTTTAACCAGTTCTATTTTATCATCTTCTTCCATAGCCTTGTAATCATTTTCAAAGGGAATGGTAATAATTTAACGACCAAGTTTCTATGAAATTTCCTTTATCTTTAAGAATTGCCAATTTAATTTGCTGAAGTAATCTAGCATATTGCATGCCTCAGGACTTTAATTAGGCTTTGCTGCTAAAAATGCGTATATTCTTTGACTTTAAATGATTTTTTAGACAAATTATATAATTAATTCCTTACTTGGTATTTTTAAAACTGGATGTTTAAATCTTTGAAGAACATTATTTAGGTTATTCATCTGATTAGAGGATTGAGTAGCATTTGTTACTAATAAAGAGATAGAGGAGAAAATTTCACTCTTTATTGACGACAATGCATCAGTTTTAAGTATATTTATAAGACTGAGGAAAGTATTCCTTATATCTTACCCTTTTGTATCAGAGAAAGCTTGCTCTTTAATGACCACAAGAAATTTAATCTCCTCTGCTTGCTCACAGATAGATTTTAGGAAGTAAGACACTCCCATTACGCCTACATAGTTGCGAGTATCACCAAAGCCAGCAATGTCAATCAGAGTGGTTTAAGCATCAAGATCAGTCCTGTTTGGAATTAATGTCACTGAGGCAAACCAGCTCCCTAGTTCAGCAGCCGATTAATCACATTAGCCATTGTTAATAAGATTAACGTAGAAGTTTAAAGAGTTTTCATCTTTCCCAACCATTTTTTTGTCAAGAATCCAATTATACGCGCAGGACTTGCCTGCACGAGATAAGCCAATTATCAGAATAACCTTTTTTTTGATAGTACGTATTTTGCAATCACCCTCAAACAAAACCTTGAATAGATTTTAGTTGACTGCTTCACTCATTGTAGGGTTTATATAAAGTATAATTATCTCATTGATAACATATTATCGAATTAATAGCTTATCTGCATTGATAGCATACAATCTAATTAAGAGCATACACGCACAATTAATAGATTATGTGCTTAATTAAAAAAAAAAAACAAGATAAGATTTTTCAAAAATTCATTTATCTTTATAATCTGTATTTAGATATAATGTCGAACAATCAATCATTTAGACAAACAATTGTTGAGAACTTTCATAAAGACCCGAACATCAGTACTAACATCTTATCAGAAATCAAAGGAAACCGATTCTATATCACCTTTAACAGGCCAAAAAGATATAATGCTTTCACCCCCGATATGTACTATACCTTCACTCATCTCATCAATGCAGCTAACTAGAATCCAAATGTTAAATTTATCATTATCTCTGGAGCAGGCGGAAACTTCTCATCAGGCAATGATCTCTCCAACTTTACGCATCCAATTTACTCTGCTTTAGGATCAATTTAACAAATGTCGCAATAAACTGCAAATATTCTCGAATAACTTTGTGCGGCCATCATTAAATCATAAAAACCTATCTTTGCCATTCCTTAAGGCAAAGTGATTGGTTTTGCCTTTACTCAACTTGCACTTTATGATCGTGTGTTTGCTGTTTAGACCTCTGAATACAATGCACCTTTGGTCCAAATAGCCCAGGGACCTGAAATGTGTGCTTCCTATACCTTCCCAAAAATTTTCGGCCGAAAGCGCGCCTAAGATTTGATAATAAAGGGAGAAAAAGTAAATCCTGCATTCCTGTAAAAATTTGATTTTGTTACAAGTGTTAAAAGCAGAAAATAAGCCGAATAAGCCCTTGACAAGCATTTACAGGATCTTTAAAATCTATAATGGACAAGTTATCTAAAAGCTCGTGAAATCTTCAGATAAAGAGATGCGAAAATTCTGCTGGAAGTAAATCACAGAGAATGCACCAACCTTGTGCAGCGTTGGATTAATCCAAATCTTCCTGCTCATTTAGTGGAATACATGTCTAGAATGAAGAAAAAATCCAAACTTTGATTAGCAATAACATAATTAAGTATACTGCAGAATATAATCACTATTCACTTAGATTTAATTATTATAGAAGTGCGATCCAACAATGCTAGTTGTAAATTTGAATAGCTTCTTAAAACAATGATTTATAATTATAATCATGAAACAATCACAATCATTTCTCAATTCTTTACTTATGGAATGGGAAGACTTGATGATGAAGGTATTGTTCTGCATTTGTCCCAAAAGAGTAATCATAAACTACATTGACAGCAGTATATTTTTTATTACTATAGTAGCCTTTCGATTGTTGATTTCGATAGAATTTGATCTCGAAAGTAGGAGTTGTTCTTGATGAAAAATCTGATGGCTTTTTAGTTTTTCCCAAATTATATAATGATCTTTGATCAACAACTCTAGTTTCAAGAAGAGTTGCTTCATAAGCAGCAAGAATGTCATCACTATCGGTGGGTCCGCTATAGGCTGGTGTTGTTATCAAACTCTTACTCGAGATGACTGCCCTGGATCTAAAATCAAACTGGTCACCATGAGTTAAGTAATGTCCAGTAACATTGTTAATGGTGAAATAAGCAAGAGGATACACCAAAGAGTGCTAAATATCGCAGAAAGTAACTCCATTCCAGCCATAGACTGTGCCCACACCATTGTTGTAGTATAAACTTGTATTTTAATCAATTCCAATACCAAATCTTTATCGTAAATCGACTAAAACAGGTGCTAATCGGCCCAATCTGCCTCTTGCATTAAAATGAGTATCAACTGTAAAGTTTAGCAATCCAAAAGCTGGGGCTTTACCAGCGTTATAGTTGTATTGAAGTGATTTTGTGCCATTTCTATTATCTAATAATCCACTACTATTAATTTATCCATCAGAAACTTTTTTGGGAGCCAAACCCACTGTGTTTTTAAAGTAAAGAACACCAAAAGCATTTCCCTCTCCGAATGTTTGATTAGCCCAGATCATGGATCCAGCAGAAGTGCCAGCACAAACTATTTCATCCTTTAGCAATCTATCTTTAACAACTTGTAGCAACGAGCTTGGAGATCCGTCATCTTTGAGCCAAGATCTAATGTGTCGGATTTGATCTCCTCCATTAAAAAAGACGATATCTGCCTGTTTAATAATATCTAAATTAGCCTTTCCTTATGGTGTATTGACATCTGAATGTATTTTAAAATTGTCTCGGTGGAGGGTGACGTGTTTTGGGGCCATTCCGTACTTGAGAAACATGGTTTTATAGGACATGCTGTCAGTATCATTAATGTATGCATCATTTCCATCGGCCTATTAAAAACTTGCCGAAGTTATAACTGCTATTCTTGGGCATTTTGTTGTTGCCCAATTCTAATCACATTTGCCTGGTTGAGCAGGGCGATCAGGTATCACATTTGCTAAAGCTGAAAACACCTGAGTAGATGCTGAGCTGGCTGCTCCTCCTATTAAAAATATTTTCAATGAAAAGGCACTAACAGCTAAACAGACAAGGAGAATTACTGCCTTCATTTTGAGAAATATTATAGGAATTATGATTCAATTAATAAAATATCAAGAACAAAAATATCTGATATATTAAAGAGGCATATTTTGTATTGTCACTAATATATTTTAATGTTCTGTTTGGTTATATTCATGTTGGAATAAAGAGAATATCAATCATTTGCTTGTGCCTGTGCTGCCGCAACTTATTGATGCTTTAATTATAAAGATGATTTGGATGGCAGTATATCAAAAACTGCACTATGAAATTTATTGTTGCGCTAAGGGGATAAACTATACGACTATTGAAGAGCCGATTTATTTGTTTTTTTAGACTTTTTACAAAGTGCGATACTTTTTTCCACTTTAGTCTTTAGAGCCTCACAAATTGGAAAGTGTCTTAATGATGCTGCTTTTGAAAATATCCTCCCGCAGCTTGGACAAGGAACCTGCTTAATCTCTTCTGCCTTTCGAAAGCAGCTGAGGTCTTCTCGGACCTTTACTTTATAGTGATTTTTTAATCCTATTTTATCTATTCTTTCCGGTTCTTTTACATACCTCACAATGAGAGGAAGGGTTATATCTTATCTTTATTTGAAATGTATATCTGTCGCTGCTTTTTTATGGTGTTATTCTTTCCTGTTTTCGATACTACTATTTTTGATATCTGTTTTTGCACATTTTTATGCATGTCGATCGATTAGAAAAGATGGTAGTTTCATGCTGCATTTGGGACATCGAGTTTATTGATGACTAAAAATCGGTTAATTTTCATGAGAAACATACTTATTCTATCTCTTTCTTGGAGTTTTGTGTGGGGAAATTACCATTGGATTATTTGAATTGCAAAGTTTAAGGTGATATTTTAGTTTTCCCTTGAAGAATCTTCTACTGCAATGAGGGCAGTTCTCGTATTAAATGGGTGGATTTGAACTATTTTCCTCTATACTTTCGGTTTAGTCGAAATCCATTCTAATGACCGAAGATTATACAATAATTTTAGTTGTTTATAATTTTCATCTTCTTGTTAGATATCAACATTTATTGAATATTTCAACAAATTATCAAGAATAACAGAATCGCATTTAAACTTGAAAGAATTATCTTTGTAAATTTATGTCATTGTATTAACTCCATTCGAGTTCTCTGAGTTAGACAAAATACTGCATGTATTACTTGAATTCTCTTGACAAGACAGTTATGATCACAAATATCCAGTCGATGTCTCAATTTATTATATTTTTTTCCAATAAACAGTCAATGTGTAGTGCATGGACAATTACAAATTTGATAAATAAAATTCTAATGCAGCAGTAGTTATTTCCCTGACTTGATCTCTCGGCGACGTTTATTAATTTATTCATGATTTTATAATTTTTTTGAAATTTTCATAATTAATAATTAATGGTGGTTTTAACTTAAAGGAATAGAATGGGCGAAATTGTATAGCTGTTATATTCATAATTTTTATATGAGGAAATGAGATTGATTGGCATACTTCTGTTGCTAACAGACCTTCTTTACAATTACTTTTATTGATTTTTCGATTACAAAAATCAAGAATAGAATAATAAAATCAGAACTAAAATATAAAAAAAACCCCAAAAACAATTGAGGGTTTATATACTGGAGGATTTTATAGTTCTAAGCCCAATTAAGAAAAATATACTCTTAAAAATCCATCATTGGATCCTTTTTCATTTTAAAAAACGTTCTATCTTTGACGTTCTAACATCTTCTTCTGCATTCCACTTAATATGAGGATGAGTCTTAGGAAGTCCCTTTATCCGAGATATTGAAGGTTGAGGAGTAATGGGATTGAACCATCGTGATTAATAGGGAATTAATAAAGGCCCTCTATAATTAAATGGCTGTTCTTCTTCCTAAAAATTCGAAAATTAATGGTCAGGAATAGATTCATATGGAGCTTCTTTTTTATTACATTTTACAAAAATAGGCTTACCATTCGTAAACAAATTTTAACTATGAGGTTTAGGCTTTTCCATCAAATACTCCATCATATAATCTTAATATTATATCATCATTAAAATCAATAGAAGTTTATTCCTTTACTGTTAATTTGAAACAGTGAACACATTTCTTTATAACAGAAGATTCAGATGATAACTTTAGCCATCTTTTATCATTTATGCAGAACTGCCATCCTTTATTGAATATTTTATTTAGTTATTAAATGAGTGACGAAATAAATTAACTACTCTATGCGGCTGTTAGGAAGTATGTAGAACCACCAAATCCTATCATCAACAAAGCCTATCAATAGGAGACCCCTTTAGCTCCACCAATTGAATTTCTCCAAGATTAAAATAGTGATGAAGATAGCGAAACTAAGGACAATGAGTTCACTCTTTTCAATACTTATCGGTAAAAAGACCTTATTTTCATGAAGTGGAAGCAGTTGAATACTTCTAGAAATAACTTAAACTTTTACAGCAGCCAATTTTTTGAAAAATATGAGAAGGATATATTCCAATATGGCGGACAATTGGTGGAAAACGATATACATTTTAACTCAAACTACTAAGGTGCAAATTTGTTTGCTGTGTTCAAAGTAATTAATTTCTGAGTAAGGTCAATGATGATGAATACGACTTGGTCATGCAAAACGATACAAATACAGGAGGGTATACACAATGGTTTAATTTTATAATCAGTAATCGCAAAAGGAGAGGCCCCATCAAGCTACGAATTATTAATTTCGTAAATTTAATCTGATAAAGTATAAAAAATAATCACTCTATGGGGAAGGCATGAAGCCAATGACTAAATCCTTAGTGTTTGACAAAAATTGGAAGAGAAGTTGCCACAATATTCAATATTTCACCAATCAAATACAAATGGAAGGTCGCAAGGCAAAATACTATAAAACGTTGAGCTTTAAATACGATTTTGTATTTGATAACGATACGGTCCAATTTTGCTACGCTTATCCCTATACCTATGATAACTTTAATAATTTTATCAAGGAGCTGGACAACTCCAAGGTACTCAGCCCCCGATAAAAGTTAGTTACGAGTCAAGTATTTAGGAGCAACTCCTCTCAAAAAGATAGTGACTATGCTGCATATTTCTAATGAAAGTCTAGGCAAAACACAAAAGAAAGCAATAGTGATACTGGGAAGACAACATGCAGGTGAAACATCATCGTCGTTTATTATCCAGTATATTATTTAGGAACTACTGGTTCATACTCAATAAAATGAGTTTCTGCTCTCTAAATACAATTTCTATATAATTCCGATGGTGAATGTCGATGGAGTTACTCTAGGTAATTATAGATGTAACCTTTATGGCTATGATCTCAATCGTAACTGGCATCAATAATAATCAAAAATGTTACCATAGATATACTACATTAAAAATTAACTCAGGAAGATAATGAAAAAGGAACCAATAGAAGTAATCCTCGATCTTCATGGCCACAGCACAAAGTAAAATGTTTTAGATTTAGAATGAATAGTTTTTTCTACGGTAATACATTTGGCAAATATAATATGTTGTTTCCCTTCATCACATCCAAGCTTGAACCATTGATTGATTTTGCTAGTTGTAGCTTTACTGACGAATAGAAGTAAAAATCAAAAACGGCCAGAGTAGTTTTAGGAAATATGATAAAAGAAACTGGGTCAGTGTATACCTATGAAGTTTCTCTTTTTGGAAGCTCTAAAAATGTAATTATAATGTGATTAAGGGTAAAAAGCAAGCCTTTTTAAAAGAAAATTATCTAGAGCTTGCGAAAAGTTTGATTCTGGGATTATACAAAACCTATCTTGAAATTTACAAGGAAGAAAAATCAATGAAGGAAAGTGTTTATCTTAAGGAAATCAGGCGCTAGCTCAGAAGGATAGAACCTCGGTTATCCAAAATAGAAATAGGGTCGGATGATGAAGCCAAAAAGACTACTCAAATCGAAGAAAAGGCTAGGTTAAAAGATAACAATGCAAATTAAAAAGGAACTAAAACATAAAATATTTAACGTGGGCAAGACTGTGATAAAAAATAATTAAACAAATAACAGCAAACAGACGTTGCTTTTGTCGAAGAAGACTACCGCCTATACAATAAAATACACATTAATCTTAAGAAAAAGCATTAACGATCATTTTTAGAGTCAAAAGACACAAGGTAAAGATAAAAATATTCTCTTTCATTAGGAAAAATTAATGGAATAGAGTCAACAAGAAAAACATATTTGATGAATAAATTAAGGATTTTTGGAGAGACATTTGCTCAAGATATTGGGTTAGCTAAAGTGAGAGTAGCTTTAACTATGAATGCTTAGGTACAAACAAATCTCACCTTTCGCTTTCTTCGATAAAATAAATTATCAGAATATGAAAGCATGTCATTTTCTTCTCGCAAATAGACCTAAGTAAAACCCTACCTTTATGGTTCTCCTCTTAATCATAATCGAAGCGGTATTAAATCCAAAAGAGCTTTCCGTCTCTCGAAGTCAAACACGACCAAAATTAATACCGACTTAGCTGAATTCTAAGGATTATTAAAATATAGCAAAATAGCTTTAATGTGATTTCTTTGAACATGATATGAATTAATTCTCAGTATTTATCATTGGATGTTGTATTTTTGAATGAATGCATCGACCTCAGATCTCGAAGGCATTGAAGGCATTGCTCCCTATTTAGTGATACAGAGAAAAGCAGAGCTGTTGCCGAATTACATGGCATCGCGATAGTTTGCTGCACATTTGTGTGGATCTGACCAATCAAGTTATGAATGACGAACGACGAAAGCCCCAGTAAAGCAATCTCCAGCGCCAACAGTATCAATAATCTTATAATCCTTTAATACCTGTGGGTTAATAGCAGTTACGACTTCTCCTTTCACTTCTACATGTGGAGTGATAATAGCTGAACCCTTGTTTCCTAATTTTAGTAAAATTCTTAAATTAGGATGTCTTTTTATAATTTTCTACCTAACCTCAGCCACAATGGATTCCAGCGGCTGATTTCTTTAAATTTTAATGGTCTCATCCAACCTTTCGAGTTCTGTTTCATTGGGCGATATGTAGGTAATGTTATCGAGCAGTTAATTAGAAATAGGATCGTCTCTACCTCCACAGTCAAGGATAACTATTTTTCCTCTACTATGAGCATATTTGGCTGCAATTTAATTTAATTTCATTGGAATTTCTTTTTGAAGAAGAAGATAATGTGACTCATCAATTGCCTTTTTAAAATCTTAATCGATGTCTTCCAGATTTGAGAATTACATGTTGGCACCTCCATGAATCACAATGGAATTTTATCCCTCCTCATCAACGTAGATGTAGGCCATGCCTGTGGGCACTGTTTATAAAATTTTCCATCTTAAGTTAACTTTCGCTTTTTCCATTTATTTCTTAAGCCTTATCATAGCATCATCATTGCCAGCTTGCCCAATAAATGTGCTACTACCTGCAAGTTGTCCGACTGCTACTGCCTGATTAGCGCCCTTCCCTCCATTGGCGGTCATGTACCTCAGTGACTGGATAGTTTCTCCTTTAGCTGGAATTTTTTTGACATACAGGAAGTAGTCAGCATTAGCACTGCCAAAGATGCATATTCTTTTATGATCTTGCATAATAGGAAATTGTAAAAAATATTTTTTAATGTATGATAAAAATATTCTGGATTAATATTCGTGTAAAACAAAGACTCAATGAGTAGATGCAAGTGTTAATTATGACTATAAAATTAATTTACTTTGATCAAAATATCAAATTTGTTGGAGGAGAAACTAACATAAAACTTCAGTTTGTTGATAAATATTTTTTTAAGTTAAGATTAGATCCAAGATAAATTATAACTAAATTAAATTGTATTTTTTGTTTGTATAATTTTATGCATAAATTACTTCATTTGTAACATTTTAGATAGATAAATTATCGTACAAGAATCAATTAAAAATACAAATTTAACCTTAAAATACAATATTTAGAATCCGTATTGATAAATAGATTATTACTTTAGCAAGCCTTAAAATATGTTCTATGTATGTTCTTAATATTCAATATTTATTGAGAATTACTATTCATTTTATTTATTTTATGTTTTGTTCAGACAATATCATAAATAAATATGCAATTTAAATCAATTTTAATCAATTTTTTCTATTAATAGGAAGTTTTTGTAGCTTGATGATTGGATAAACCTATAAATAAATAGATAAATTAATCTCTATTTGAGTCTCAGTTTATTGTTTGTTGAATCATTCGATTTTTATAATTTATTTAATATTAAAAATTAACTCTTTTAAAAACAACTTGCAGCTTTAATTTTTAAAGCTATTAGCGGTTGAAGAAAATCTAAGTTAGAATATTGGCAAAAACAAAATATTGATTATCTTCTTTAACGGGTATTACTAAGCCAACAACACTTTGTAATAAATATATCTGTGAATTTAATCATTTATCTCTGCTGATAAATTAGGACTAAAATACTTTTACATTTAGAAAATTAATTGCGATCTAAGAGTTTCATCTTAGAAAGGATGGATTAAAGGCTCATAAGTTCATCGCTTAATGGAGTGTGATATGTTCATCCACTAATTATTGTTTTCAAATCATTTGATAACAAAAATCATGGGCTCGGGAAGACAGTAAAAAAGGGCATTCTCTAAATCACATAGGTTTTAATAGATGAGAAAACAAATTATTGAGAAAAATTTATATAAAAATGAATTGGTTTAGATAGAGAAGTAATATTTTAATATAATGTGAATTTTATGGATGACCTTGCCATGAACTTTAAAATTTAATTAAGTATAAAGATCACCTTGGATTGGCTTGTCAAAATATTAATAAGATAATAAAAAATCAATCTTTTAATTGTTAAGGCGAGCTTAGAGACAATATGATAGCAAAGCATTCAAATGCTGATAATGATTTCAATAATATTATTTTTACTGAATTTGTTACTGAAATGAACTTTTAACCTATCTGTTTGGGTAATTTATTATTGTTTTATTTTATATGGGATGCTCACACAACTCCAGAGAGGACAGAAATAGGAATAAGGGGCTAATTCGAAAATAGACTCGCCCTGACTCGGTGGAAGTCAAAAATCAAGCGAGTAAGCTTAACGTTCAACAAAAATAAGTTGTGATTTTGCATTAATCCTGCAAAACTCTGACATCCAGTGAAAGCAAGAATAATTCAAACCCTAATCATACTCCTCTATATCATGGCTCATTTGCGCCAATAATAGATCCCTATCGCTCCAGATAGATTGCATACCTTTGACTGATGTTTATTTAAAACTGAATTAAACTGTTTCCTATTGAATCGATATTAAAATAATGCCAAATGAAATCATTACTCATCAGGGTATAAAGTATTTGTCATATCCTACAGCTACCTCGCCATTTCTTCATTTTATTGAGATAATTTTGGGGAACCAAACCTTTCCTTATTTTAATAATATCTCATCATCTGCTCGTCAAGCTCCTTTAAAGATTTTTCTGTCAGTTTTTGCTTATTAATCTCGTACTCCCCTGGCGATTGTTTATGTTTTTTAGTCACCGTGGGTTGGACAAGCTGATCTTTCTTAAATTTATAGTATAGGATTAGTAGCACAACGGTTATCACAATATAGTAGAATCGATAGTTGAAGATCCAGACAGCTAGACTGATCGATTTTAAGTTCATAGGCTTCAATTCAGCTATTTCAACGAGCGATGCTTGAACCGTTAGAACCGAAGTATCAATAATATGCGAGACTGTTACATCTGTGCCCGCTTGGGAAATGTACGGATAGTTGGCGACAACAACTTCATAGAGGATGATAGATAGACTGAACCATATTACTATTTTAACGAAGGAGAGTATGTATCCCATCTTGGATATTTATTATTGAGTTGATTAACTTTTTAAGACTGCCTAAATGTCATATTCAATCACAGTATAAATGTATAAATTCTGTTTTCAAATTAGTTTCCTTCGGCAAGTGAAATAGCAAATTTATATCCGCAATAATTATTTACATAATTGAATTTATTCATCATTTTATTTATGGCATTTCAAATACTAACCAGTTATTTGCCTACTTAGGCAAAACCATACTAATTTAATTTCATATTAACTTTACATTGTCTCACTACTCTTACATTGTTTATTCGTATTATGATATAGAACATTAGCGAATATTGCTATTTAGATAAATTTAAATCTATAAATGATGGAGAACTGAGTCAACTTCCTCTCTTTGATACATAGTGGCCATTGACATATATTTTTTATTCACCTCTCATGTTTTTTTACAGATTTGCCATTTTTGTTTCATATCACAGCAAAAAAAGGATCGAGTAATATTTCTAAATTTCTCCCAAGTTTTTACAAGCACGTTAATTTCTCTATGTCCATAACATATTTTCTTATCGTTTAGCCTGATTATTTTTGTCCAACAGCCTAGCCGAAGACAAGAACATTCAAGGTAGATAGAACTGTATTATATTGTATAAATTATAATCGTATCCATTGAAAATAAATTTATTCATGACTTAGCTGAAGTACAAGTCTGATATAGCTTTCTACAAAGCATTCAAATCTGCAAAAAAATAGCATCAAAACACTGCTGCTTTCCATTTTTTTGCATCATTGGAATTCTTAGCTCTCATCATCATAATTGATTACTGTTCAGTTAGCGAGCAGACATACTCTGTTGTCAGATATGCATTCGTATTACGCTTTATCGCCAATTCATTTCTTCTGTTTATTCATTTGGCTTAAATTTGCCAAATATATGGGAACTCAAATCTGTTTATGATGCTAGCAAATGAGACTAGCCACGCCCTTGTTGACTAGCCAACTATTAATTTCAAATCAATCGACCAGTGTGTCAGCCCCAATGTTTTCATCGCTAGAAATAAAATATTTGAATCTGCTCTTAACCAAATACAAAAATCCGGATACATTCTTTAAGCTAAAGTTGCACTTAATCAATCGCTACAAAACAAAGCAATGTGGATTAAAGGATGTTATGGTCTTAGTTCTGTAATTAACTGGTTTCCGCCTATCTATTCAATTTATAAATTTTTATCAGTTTAGATGACCGAAAAGATTGTACTTTTGTTCTATTTTTTTGCTTCACTAACTGGTATTCTGTCTTGTGTGTACAGAATATGTAAATGTATATCGACTGCAAGGACATTCTTTTCCAATCCGTTCTAAATAAAGTTACCAGAGGTAGAAACAACTTCGTCTGACAATATTATTGCAGGCGGTAGTTAATGCAGCATCTGCTTCCAAAGCATCGCTGAGAAGGATAAAGTATTTGTGCTATAATGTTCAAATTAGCATGTATTTCATGCAGGGTGCCTGCGAGAATGGACGAAAGTGAGCGCAACATGCCCTATCTGCCGACATTAAATCCCAATGGATTTTAACCAATGTGTTTAATTGTGATGTTTGATGACATAAATGCTGCTCAAATTACAATTATTAAATAAGTAGAAGTAGTATCATTAGTGATTATTCTTAGAGGGGCTCAACAATCAATATAAATTGAGATTAAAAAAGTAAATTTTAAATTCTGGATTGTTTTCATCTATCAGTATTACTGCTCATTTATACTGTTAAGAATAAATTTATTACAACAATTAAACAACACAACATCGTAATATTTAATTATTTTAAATCTTCTTCTTTCATCTTTTCTCCTTAATTAATTAGTTTGTAGAATCTGAATAATTATAATTGGTCAATGCAAATGCTGGGTTCTTTTAATTCAATGTTCTCCAAACTAAAATCAGTCAACATTGTCTCAGCCGTAACCGAAAACTACAACAAACTTAAAGATAAAGTCATGAACAAACTTGCCATCACATAAATAATTCCTCAATTATTTCACATCGACTACCCGCAGGAAAACAACGTCGAACAGCTGGTACAGCACATTACTTTCTCTCCTTATCAGATCTGGAACATTAGTGAATATCGCTATTAAGACAGATTTGAAACTGCGATGAAGGAAAAAGCTCCCTTTGGAGAAATACACTATCTTTACTATGAATATTACTCAAACATTCCCTTCTATGAGTTAGTGCATGCTATCGGCAAAATACAATAGTTCATTTCAGCTAACCCTTCTCATCATGTGTATGTCCATTGTCAGGACAGTAAGGTTCGAAGTGCAGTATTTCTGAGTGCTTATATTTTTAAAACTGGAGCAGTATAGGTTCAGGATATTAGTGAAGCCATACTCTACGTGAACAAATGCTTGCAAATGCAATTATAGGACAATAAACAGGGGATATCTTCTTCTTACAAAAACCATCACAGACTATTCAAAAACGTCATGAACTATCATAATAATCCGTAGTTTATCAATCCATGGCGGCTAAAACTACAAAAGATAATCATCACCAACGCCCCAAGGATAAAGATTCAAGAAGAAAATTAAAAGAAAAGTGGAATATCTTAGTTGAAAGTAGTAATTGAGGTACGTAATTAAGAGTCAGTATTGTTTAAAGGCAATTTTCCTGAGGCTGTGATCGAAGGGGACTGCATTGGCATTAATTTTCAGCAACATGGCAAGCACTTAGTGATCAGCGACGAGTTTCTACTCGTGATTAAGTATTCCTGGAACAAGAAGATCTATAGTATCTTAAGGATACAGCTCAACACCAATTTTATATTTCAACTCTTTGCTCGCATACAGCAACAAGATATTGATCTTTCAGTGCATTGCGCCCTTGATCCTGAGCGTACCACATTTGTTGATCTAATGTTTTAAGAATAGACGTAAAAATCAAAACTAGCGTTATTGACCGAAAAAGCAGCTGAACTCAGAAAGAAAAAGCAATTGAGAAAATAGGAAAATATAGATTTACTTTCTGGAGAAGGAGTACCGAACATTGAGCAGAAAATACTTCCAAATATTTTGAAGATTTAGTAGACTATAATAATGCCTATTATAGAACCGATTAAAGTAGAAATTGAACCGTTCATAGTTCCAAATTAGCAAACGAAAATAGAATAAAGAATTGTGACATAATTACCATTACCCTTACCTTTTGATATTTTTGATACTAAAGTGGAGCCGTTAATAGTTCCAACTTAGGAGATAAAAATAGAATAAGCAGTCGCGCCATAATTGCTCTTACATTTTGATGTTAAAGTGTAGCTTAAACCGTTAATAGTTCCACCAAAGGAAGCAGTCTTGCCGTAGTCCCCCTCGTCTTTTGATACTAAAGTGGAATAGCCAAACAAGTTGAATGAAAAAGGATTACCATTGAAAATTGAGTAGGTGATGACATCAATGACTATAAGGTAAGACTAACATACAGATGATGATAAATAAGAATAGGAGTAAGATTTGGATGATTATTTCAGCAGACTATAATCTCAGGTTTGATCCTTTTATATTTCTATTCTTATAAATAATGACCAAAATCATAAGAATTTAGCTAATCAAGCTTCCTAATAAGATTACTATCTCTTCAAGAAAAGAAGAAGATATTCTAATGGATACAAATTTATGAAATACACTTACTTATGAATTTTATGAAAAAATATTATTTGTATTAGAGGGTTGGTTTCATTTAATGATAAAGAATGATTTATTCATAAATCATTTCTTCATTTATGGGCATGATCAGGAGTCATCACAGTTCGCGGAAGATACATGTTCAGAATCTCATTGTTCAACATCACTTTGTTTCTTGTCTCCGCAAGGATCAAGGCGATTTTTTAGGTGTACTCAATTTTTCTGACGTCCAAATAGGCTGCATTCAAATATAATTACATGGATTGTTTTTGGAAGCCTGCCCAACTAGTTCAATTGACTTCGCTGAAGCCTCAGCCTTAATGATTGTACTTTTTTTGGCTTCTTTAGCCTGATCAACCTCATATTTAGCTCTTTCAGCCTCCTGCTGCGCCACCTGCTTGCCTAAATAACTTATATTTTACCCTCAATAGCTTCAAGATAGTCTTTTCCAAAGGTGAGATCGGTGATGGCTAAGTTATCTATGATAATATTGAAGTGAGCTGCTCTCTCCGAGAGAAGATGTTTAATCCTTTCCGAAACTTGATCTCGCTGACTTAAAAGCTGAGCAGCTGAAAACTGAGCAACTACTGTTCTCAGAATTTAATTGCAGAGTGCAGGTAGGACTTTCTGTTAATAATTCTTTCCAAGGTTGGTATAAATTACATCCAGTTTAGAGACTTCTGGATGGAATAAAACTCTCACTGATAGCTTAATACTTTGCATATCTCTGTTGGCTGTCTCTGCAAAAATTTAGTTTTCTCTGGTTTGAACGTTGTAGATGATTTGATTTTCAATAAAGGGGATCTTTAGGTTAAAACCTTCACGATAGACCTGCTTTCCGAGACCGAATATCTTGTTGAATTTGATTGCATAATGTCCAACATCGACTAATTTAGGATAGATATACCATAGTAGTAGGAGTCAAGAGCTGCCACTCCGCCGAGAGCAAGCAGGCCCCATAAGAGGAAGTTGCCTTTGGATGGTCCCTTGGCCCATTTCTGGAAAGCATTATTCATAAAAGCGCTGCTCATTGATTTTTATAAAATAATCTAAGGCCAAAAAGAATTGTAAGATATAAAAAAAATTGATAATTTTATTAATATTTTTATACCATTTCTGATGAATACATAATCCCGACTACAAAGTCTTAATAATATTTTTTCCTATTATCTTACAAATTCATTTTATAAATTCAGCATAAAGTAAAATATTGTTGATTTCATTAATTAATTTAAATTCTTAGCTTACTTATAACTATTTATAACTTAAATACTTTAAAAGCAACCTAAGGATGAATAAACTCGAAAAAAATGAGAAGAAAAAGAACACCCCTGCCTTTCTTAGAAATACTTATCAAATGCTAGAGGTATGTTTCATATCAATTAGCGTTAATAGTTAAAGACAATCGTTTGTTGGGCTGATGTAGGCAACGGATTCATTATTAAAAATTTGGAATTATTCGAGAAAGAAATACTTCCTCAGTATTTTAAACATCAAAAATATACCTCCTTTGTAAGACAGGTACTGCAGAGTTTATACAGCTCAACATGTATGGGTTTCACAAGCAAAAGGAAAAGTATCATAACAGTTATCATTACTTTGGCCATGATTCATTTAAGAGAGGAGATATGGAATCTCATGATAAAATTGTGGTGCTGGCAACAATCAAAAGAAAACCGGAAAAAAAGAAAAAAATCGAGGAAGGAGTGATAGATAAATATAATTATGAATAAGGAGAAAATCAGAAAATTATGAAGGAGGAAAGCGAATAATCAGTTCGATCTGTTAGCTTAGCTTTGTAACACGAGAAAATAAAAGTGGAAACACCAAAGGAAGAGTTTGTCTAATAAAAAAAGAAAAATCCATCATAGGAGCATCAGTCATAAAATAGGCTATCCTCTAAGTAATAAATGTAAGGTTAAGAAGAACAGCTTTAATAATTAGAGGATTAGGCCAGAGGAGATACTCTAGAGATAGCAATTAAGCAAAATGAATCTCTTCGTAATATTCATGCTTATATTCGATAATAAGCGCTAAAATTTAGGTATATATTCCTAAATGAAGCGCTCGAAGCATTGAAAAAGCGAGTGGAAAATGGAATCCAATATTGGAGGGATAATAAAGGACAGAAGTTAATAGTTTGATCTCTGCTTTGAGATCATAATCAGAAAACATGAAACGCATGATAGGCTAACAGAGGGCAGTAGTATGATTATTCATGAGATAATCGTGCTTAAACCCTTCTTCTAAAGATATTTGACAGCCACATACTACTAATTAATATAAATATATTTCGTATATACGATTTTGATCTTAAAAACGAACCGCTTATAAGAGTTATATAATTGATAGATGGGACGAAAGCAACGTGATTTAAGTTGTATGAGGCCATTCTGCTTTTACTGCTAAAAGTCATACAAAAACGAAGTTATCCTACATCATCATCAAAAGGCCAAGCACTTTAGTTGTCCAAGATGCCCTAAGAAATTTTCTTCAATTGATTCTATGCTCACTCATGCCAAAACTCAGCACAATGAAAATATAGAGCGAGTACCGAACGCAACAATTGGTCGCGATAGTATCACTCTAAAAATATTCGGAATGCAAGGAGTGCCTCGTGTCGAAATCGAAGCATGGATATCTAAAAATATCAACAGATACTGGGGGCGCATCATTGAGAAGAAAAACGCGGAGATTAAAAAGGAAATGACTGAACAAGCCAAAATAGCGAAGGATGAATTTAAAAAGGGAGAAATGGAAGTGGAGCATAATCACTAGGTTGAGGAGTAGCTGGAGTATCCTCTTGAGTTTAACTTCGTCAAAACATGAAATGAATGATTAGTTTGCCTTTAAATTTAAAGTGAGTTTGAATCAAAATATCAATATAAATCTTTTGCTTCTGTATTGAGTATTATTGATATTTAACACAGCTCCTCTTTATTTAAAATAAAATGTCAGTGCATGCTTGCAGATATTCTAAATGCTTGTGGAAGATTAATATTACTTCTTTACAGATATGATATATGATCTGAAATTATTGCAATATCAATACAAAGATGGAAATCTTTAGTCATGGCAAAATTGATTGAATATTTAAATTTTATCTTAACTTCATATTTTTTCACTGCTTCCGAGTTAAAAACATACCTCCACCTTCTTCTCTCCTGAATAGTTGTATTTTTATTTCTTTGAGTTTATGCAATTCTCATCACATTTGATCTTTTTTACAGTTAATAAATTCATTTAATATCGAATTATTTGATAAGAATAAGCATCTGATAATTAAATGTTAATCTTAATGAATTTTATTGAAGCAAATCAAATAACAAATCATTCAACTTTATTCTCATATCCCTTTCGATTTCTTTTGCCAGCATTATCCACTATGTTTTTTAAAGGATAAATCACTTTATCCGTAAATATATCAAGCAAGGATTTGTCATCTGATTTCTTGCGTAGCATATATTTCCAGGAAAGATACGTTTCAATAAACATTTTAAAAAGTGGCAGTATTTTGTCAAAGCACATTTTGTAAATAACCAACTCCATATTTTAGAGTTATTCATTTTAAGTTATGCCAGACAACGTCAGTTCAGTTTACATCCATAAATATTTTGAATTTTATCCACGATAAGGCGAATTGCCCTCGTAATTGGAGTTTAGTAAAAAAAGTTTTAAAGGAAAGTTTATTTAAGTTTCAAGGAGGCTAAAACATGAAAGAGTCATATCTTATTGAGAGCGTGAGAGAGGAGCAATATACCAGCCCATTTTGATCTATGTTAGCTGCATTGATGTAATCCTTTTCATTTACCTATAAAACTATTGGTTAGGATCATTTTTATTGAGAGAAATAGTAGACAGTAATTGAAGAGGAAACATCTATTTTTTCTTCCTCTTTTCGGAAATATTTATTGAATCCACTTCTCCCAGGTTCATTGTGATCCTTTGTGCCTCTCTAACATTATTTTGCCTGTCCATGGAGAAAAAATATATCTTTATTTATTTTTTATAAACTATAATCCGATAAAAAAGGATAAATCAACAAGGAAATTCGTCTCAATGATTTTAGGTTATAAAACAATACCCTAAGTGATATAGGAACTGTAAAAATTAAGAGTGGAGACTTATCAGACACCAATTTTCAAATAATTAGGGAATTAGCACTAACATCATAAATTATTAAATTGCAAGATCTGATTAATATTCCCTAAGGACTGTAATGAGGAATTCATATCCAGCTTAGAGCATTTAGATTGACTCTTTAAATTCAAAATTTCCCAGTCAGCCATGATTGATATTCATCAAAGCAAGATATAGTAGATCTTCCAATTTATTATCATTCACTATTATCAGTTAATTAAAATTATATGTTAATTAAAAAATAAGTTATCAAAGATCATATATAAAGCAAAAAAGCTAATAAAGTTGAAAGATGTGATAAGCATCAGTAGTGAAGAATTTTTGGCTGTCTGCCATTTTTAAGCTCAGAAAATTCATATATAATCTTCAGCGGTTTCAGGTGAAGCAATACTGTCGCATCTTTTGTATTTCAGTTTTTATTCGTTAATTAAATAGGACTCACCTCGATCTATGATTTTTTCTGAATTTTAAAAAAGACTCTTCATGTAAAATTGCTTGGTGAAAATAAAGATATTTAATTAATATTGATCATAATTAATTTAAGAGATGAGTCTATTGAAGAACGTCTTCTTTAAGATTGACTTCGGAGCCGGCAAAGAGGGCAAGGTGGTCTTCTAGCTCTTCGACAAGGTAGTACCCAAAACAGCAGCAAACTTCAGAGCGCTATGCACTCACTCAAAAGGCTTCGGCTACAAGGACTCTCATTTCCACAGGATAATACCAAACTTCATGGCTCAAGGTGGTGATTTTACTAAATTCAACGGCACTGGTGGCAAGTCCATTTATGGAAAGGTTTTCTCAGACGAAAATTTCACTTTACAGCATAACGCCCCATATCTATTATCCATGGCTAATGCTGGACCCCACACTAATGGCTCTCAATTTTTCATCACCTTCAAAGCTGCTCCCTGGTTGAATGGAAAGCATACAGTTTTCGGTAAAGTAATCGAGGGAACTGAGATAGTGGATTTGCTTCACACTTTAGGAACTGAGACTGGTGAGCCTAAATCAAAGGCGACTATAATAGACTGTGGATAAGTTTGATGCATACAAATAATTATAGCAAATATAAGTCACTGCATAAATATGGTGGTAATTGAATTATGAGTTTATTGCAATTATCTAAATTTAAGTTATTAGATTAATTTTTGCATTATTATAGTGTATATGCTCCTCCGTGTTTTAGAAACCGATCAAATATATTCTTCCAAATCTTAGAGAATCAGTCCAAACAAGAAGGAAAATCAATTTGCTGATGTTCTGTGTGCTTTGAAAAAGAGAAACAAACTTAATTAAGCTATTATCAAGAAATACCGCAAACATTACGCAAAAATGTAAGAAAAAGCTACAATCTCTACAGAACCTGTCTAGCCAATCTCTTAAAAGGATAATATCTTCTTGGAGATTCCATCTTTTTAAAACAGAGCTGCATCTTTAGAGATGGAAGAAATCAAGAGCTTTCAATATGATGATGATGGCAACACGTTTAATGAGGTAAAAAAGCATGTTATCTTTGATTCTCCCAAAAATTCTTCAGCTGTTGATCCTCGCTTCTCTATTCCGAAGTTAAATAAAAATAGTTCTACCAAAATATCGAAATCTAAGAAATCGACAGATGAAATAACAACCTGTGAATAAGTCAATATCAACTCTATTAAAAGCTCAAGTGAGGAAAATGGCTAACATTACAAAAAAACAGAGATGACTGATTAAAGCAAAGAAAAATAAATTTATAAGTTCAAGATTAGCAAAAGGAAATTATAATATAATGCAAATAAAACTTCTGCCTTAAAAAAAATGAATTACTGCTGTCGTTATAGAGAAAAGAGTATTAGAAATGTCAATTCTAAATTCTAAAGGATAGTAAATGATGGCTCACAGTCAGATTATATGATAAAGTTATTAGAAGAGGATAGAAATAAAGACTTCAGACCAAGGAAAAACACATTTCCTGATGTCAGCAAATATCATATTTAGAGGAGGAAAGATTGTTTACAGATATTGATGGAAGGTAACAAAACTCAATTCTTTTAAGAGTGCCGCCTCATAAATATTTTATAAAGTGAAACAGTTGGTGTATTTGTTGGAGAAAAAGTGAGTGTTAACAAAAAATAAATGTTATGGAGAGGAAACAGCCTATCCATCAGAAAACAAATTCTTATAGGAAAATCCTGACTCGATGATTAGCATTTAATCGAAATGATACTGTACTCCTTATTTTTCCAACTGTCTTCTATCTTATAGTATTTATAATACTGATAATTTGATTAAAATTGCAAATAATATTACTTAAATCGTGGCAATAGATCAATTTAACTTCATATATCCTGCTCGCTGATAACATTAAGATCCCCTTCTCCTGTATTATCCACTAACAGATTTTTTAGTTTTTATTTAATTTCTTGAGCCTGCTTTTTATTACCTAAAGCTGCAAAAATCCCCATAGCCCTCTTAAGATACACTCTTGCATCACCAATTTCAAGGCTAATGTACACAGTCCCCAATAATTTTAAAGTTCGAGCTAATTGCAAAGTCTAGCCAAAAACCTTCTCTTCTAATTTGGCGATCTCTAATAGTTCTGCAACTGCTTCTTTGTATCTTTAACCTTTTAATAGCGCAGTAGCAATTCTTCTTCTGGTCTTAATAACTCTTCTATCATCTGGAGTATATATATCTTCATAAAGAGTCCTCACCTTTTGGATGCAAGTGAGTGCACTCTCAGCATTACCTGTCTTCTCAAAGTATCCTGCGAGAGTGGAATAAAGTTCTGCCACCTCTTCAGGCTTATGGTAGTTTTAATCCACTAATATATCTATATATTGGTATTGGTACTGATGGCTTCCTCCTGATATTCAATGGCCTTTTGATATTTTTCAGTGGTCCCCATCTCGCCCAAGATGTTAGCCTTATCGACTAGGGCGAAGGCATATTATATTTTTCCCATCTTCTTCGCCCGTGTGTGCACAACCACCTCTTCGATGACCTCCAGTGCTTCATCAAAGTTTTTTTGTCGACTTAGGCACTGAGCTTTAAGCACAAGAGCCTTTACATTCTTCACCATATCTTTTTCTTCTCCACGCAAATTCTGTTTGACATAATCATTGTAGCGTTACTCCAAATTGCGAGCCTGACCCAACACATCAATTGCTTCGTCGTAGTTTCCCTGCGCCATAAAGGCTTCTGCCAAAACAATCTGCATATCAATTTGCAATAACTACGATTTTGGAAGTTCGTCCATAAGTTTCTAGTTTTTATGCAATGAGACTGATATGTGCTCGATGGCCTGTTCGAGGCAATCGTAGTTGAGATAGGCTTCTCCAAGATGATAGTGGGCTATGACAAGTCTAAATTCTGATTTGCCGTAGTTTAGCACTAACAATTTATTCAATGCCAACTCCTGAATTTTAATATTGACCAATTCTTCACCAACTTTGCCCAAAGAAGCAGCATTCAGATCATTGAGTTTATTGATAATCTCCCGGGTAATCTACTCTAGATGGGTAGATGCTTACACTGGTAGGGCGTTGACTTTTATTTTTAGATGATTGCATGCAGTAGTTAATACTACAATCTTTGCTTGTCATTGAGCTACAGATCAGCCACAGAGTTCTCTTCAGCTATATTAGAGCAGATATACATTGCTCAGATTTCTCAGATTAAGAGTCACTCTTGTGCATGTCTTCGTCATCTTCGTCGCTACTGCTATTATTCTTGCGTTTATGTGGCTGTTTAATTTAAAAATCGTCTTCATCAGAATCCATGCCGCTTATTTGAGATTGATATTATATCTTCAGTTGCAATAATTCAGTAATTGATTTGATCAAGATCGGAAAAATAAATTATTTGGGGATAGTTATCGAGAAAAGAATAGTTTAGTGTCGGTTGTTTATATTTATTAATCTCAATAAAATTTAGAAGGGCCATGCTCAACACCAAATCGGAGATTAAGGGTTCACTATCCAAATAATACTAAAAATAAGCTCAATTCACGAGGACACCCAAAAAGGAAGAGAATAATTTACCAAACCAGATCGAAATGTCCTTAGTAAATCCATAGACTGACGGAAGGGCCAATGAAGAGTCTACTCTGAAAAAATTGATCGATATCAATGAACAATATTTGATTGAAAGAAGTAAGTTCATGTCTAAAGTAGTTAAAATATCAGATGTGCCAAAGCCGAGTAAATACAGTCATAAAATGCCCTCAAAAACGGGGCATTCAGAATACAATCAAAGGTTTGGGTCAACCAACAAATCATATAACTTCAGTGAAAGTACCCCTCAGAGAAATAAGACTGCTAGTCTCATGAAACTTCCAAACTAGCAAGTAGCCGGGTATTGGTCTACTTACCATGTAAATTAGCAATCATAAAGATGGACTTCAAGAAAAAAGAACAGAAGGATATTAAAATACCAGAAAAGAAGCAAAAATATCAAAGAGTGGACGCGCCTCACTTCACATAGACTTCGTATCAACGAGATTATCAGTAAGCCAGTCAACCAGTCACGGTATCTGCCAAAAGAGCAGAAGTTAGACTGATGGGAGGTGGTCCATTAGCAACAGCAACCACTTACTCTCACAACTTTCGTTCTAAAACCGAAGCAGCTTAACGTTCCCAGCCCGTTATCCATAAAAAGTAGGTCAATCTTTATTCAGTCACAAAATTTTTCTTACCTTAGCGGATATGCCCAAACAATCTAGCTATAATCACAGTTTTATCCCGAATCCTCGTAAACAAATAAAGTAGGAAAGCTGCAAGCCATAGGCCAAGTATAAAGTAAACCCCAACAAGAATAAATACTGCACTTAGTACAGCCAAGTGTTCATTAAGAGACCGCTGCCCTAACAGAAAGAGTTTGAATATCTCAGCCATCAACAACTCAAGGATTACGTCATGAATATACTCAACTAGTGATTGTCATTCATTTTTCGATCAATGCCCATAACAGCGATATTTAACGCTTTTTAGGGAGATGTGCTGACTCCACTCTTCAGAGACTCGGCAAGTGACTCGCTATTATTCTCGAATAACCATATCTTCAAGCCTACGAAGAATGGCTTCCTCGCTGTCCAATAGTTCGCTTTCCTTTATTTTTCTGCGTTTTCGTTTGGGCTTCTATGCGAAGAAATCCTCTTCTGTGTGGATCATTTGCGGCTAATCATGTGGGCAGTTCGTGCAGTTGGTCGAAGCTTCATCCTAATCATCATCAGGCTGTTCATAACTTTCGATTATTGCCAGCAATTCCTGCAGTTTCTTCCTTGTTTACTGTTTGGTCTCACTGATCTTCCTATCACATATGTGCAGCAGATTCTAAATCAAAATAGTCTTACCTTGAGGGTGTCATCGGTTTAGATAAGATAGTTGAAGGTGTTATTTGCCAGGTTACTGTAAACAATTTACTATTGACTGCCTGTTTACTGATAGGCCATCCGCAGGTAGACATTTATCACTTGCTAAATCTACTGACTTGCCTGCTCGATCTACAGGTACTTACTATATATCTCTTAGACCATCTGTGAATAGAAAAGATGATCCTAACTACGCTCGAATGGATTTTAATAGAGAATTGATTGTGTATACTCCCATATAGCTTTTTGTATGTACTGTATAGAATAATTACTACCCCCACTCGCATACGGATCAGCTGATCCAAATACTACCTAAAATCACTGTTGTAGACCAGTTCAACTAAGCTTTCGATACGGTCCGCGTAATCCTCGAAACGAGCAGTACCCTCATAGAATTACTGTACAATGTTGCCGATCTGTCGCCGCGCTTCACCTGACTATCTCGAGGAGTACGCTGCATCTCCTGCGCTTGTTCCTTCTTTTTGCGCTTGTATTATTTCTTTTTCAACTTTTTACGCTACTGAGCAGACGGGCCTAACTTACTCGTCAGCATCTACTCGTTTTAATCGCAACGCAGTTGATTTTAGAGGTTTTCTGGGTTTTGATTGAGGTCCACTTGAATACCACTGGAATAGGGAAGAGCGTACAATTCAGTCGTTTGCGTTTGGACTGTCCTTTGGACGCGAGAAGAGTTGGGGCTGTTAATCTCAGTAATATCAGTCAACATGGTTGATGTTTTTCTGAAATATTATAATCATTGTTTAGGCAGCAAGAAATTGACTGAATTACTGTTTGGATCAATTCTGACCTTGGATGGTGACTTGATATTAATCATAAATAATTTAGAAAAAAAGCTTAACTCTTCATGGAACTAATAATTAAAAAAATATTGGAGATTTGCTCTGAGTTCCACTGAGAAAGAACTTAATATATTGCAATTGATTGAGGGATTTATAAAATAATTGTTTAAGCCGAGGTGATATAAATTGATATTAACCCCGCTAATGGAAATGTATTATTTGACATATTACGGACTACTGAAGAAACAACAGTGATTTATTTATTTGATCAATTTTTTTTAATTAAATTATTGGAATTGCATTTTAATTAAGATAATTCAATTCCAATATGTTTTCTCTATCATGAAATAGCAAAGAACATTCATCTTTATTAATTAGAAATGATCGCTAAAACATCTAATTTTTTATATATAAAAAGTATTCTTTTTCAAACAATATATTTAACAGGATGAATTCAAGATTTAGATACATTTAGACTCAAAGATGAATGAAGATCACATCTACCTCTATTTAGATTTAATATCGATATAAATCTCGCAATTAAATGATTATTTTATCACTGACACTATTTCGAAAATTAGTCGGAACTAGTTTTGGGGATTTAGTATTTAAATTTGTGAGTACCATCCTTTTAAGCCAGTAGCAAGACGAGATAAATAATTATCAACATTTTTTATTATCACCTCAGCAGCAATTCTACTAAAATCCCCATTTTAAATATAAAAATAGTATCCCCTTTGAAATAGTTGCAATTATTTTCAAGACTTATAACAAATTTAGTTATTATTTTTTATTATAAAATCTTAGTCAACTATTTTTAAGTGCAATTAATTTAAGATTTGATTATAATACTTGATATACACAAAAATATGTGTGAAGAAACAAAGGAGAATATGTTTACTGTCCTTGAAAGGGGAGACCGCAAAATTGATTTATTGAAGGAAAAATTAATCATGCTGGTAGGCCTTTCTCGTGTGGGAAAGTCCTGCACCTTTAACTGGATGATGAAACATCCAATGATTGGAGAGGGTGACTAATTTGAAGCCAATTACAAAACCGTGGGCCTAGATCCATCTGCTGGTGCACTTGGCAGCGAATATACTTCAGTTACCCTAATTCCAAATTCAGCTGAATTAGATAGTGAAACTTCCCTGGTTGATATGGCTGGGTTCGGTGACTCTCGAAACTACATCGGAGTCATGGGTGTGTCCTACTTTTTAAAATCTGTCTTTGAAAAAGGAAAGGAGTTCAAGTTTCTGATTGTGTTCAGCGAACATGCTTTTTTTGATCCAACAGGTGCTTCCATTATTAAAACTTTTCAAGGTTTTCTCAACATGTGGAAGATAAAGCTTCTTGATTAAAAAATCAAAAAACAGCTGTTTGACTCAATTTCATTGGTGATCACCCGGTCAAGAATGCCACACATACATTCAACTTATCTTAAAGGTGTTATTAATAAAATAAACAATCCCCAATTGAAACTACCAAACAAGGAACTAATGACTGAGCTTGTGAAAAGTATGATTCAAGCAAATCGTCTCCATGCTTTTTAAAGTGCTAAGCATGATTAAAATCCTGGACCATGTGATTTGTTTGAGCACTTGGAACCAATGAACTGGAAATTTATGAAACTTCATGATATTTAACAATAACTTGGTCAATCACTTATCTCCATTCCATTCGAGGCAGACTTTAATGACATGAAACCATAAACAGAAAAGACAGCATTTACTGACGCCATCCAATAACGCATAGAAACATACACTGGTTTTACCTCTATTCTTAAGGTCCTTCTCAGTTCCCTGAAAGATAACTGGAAACAAACAGTATTAACAGAATAAAAAGGATAATAAGGAAAAACAGTAGTGAAGGTCAAACCTCTTGCAAATCTACCCGATAACTTCATGGATAGTGTGCTTTGTTTTAAAAATGTCTTCCAAACTGTCCAAAATTTTCTAGATAATAACGACAAATACCATTCATAAGATTTAATTACCCCGGAAATACGTGCAGAGTATCCTCGCACTAATTTGGTGTAATCAATCCAGAACGTGCTCAATATTTATGTTGTCGCTGATACTAATAGTGATTAGATAACCTCCTTCCAATAAAACATGAACAACTATTCTCAAATGTTCTAAAATTTAACTGATTGCATTAAGCCTTTCTGCACAAGTGCTTTGTAGGAAAGGATGTTGTTAAGACTCAAGTTTATTCTTAAGAGAGGTTTCCGTTAATTCTCTAAATTTAACGAAATTACTCCCGAAAAGATTTCACAGGTCAGCCAAGATCTAAAGGATAGATGCAATAATACCATCTTCAACTAGAGTGCTAACGAATATGTCTAAAATTTTATCAAGCCTATGACTAGCGAGCTTATGACTCGTATTTTCACAACAATTTCTGGAATTGATGAATACTAGCAGCTATTTAATTAGTATAAGAATAACTATAGACCCTCTATTGAGACTGATGAAACCAAAATGGAAAAAGAGCTTTAATTCAATGGACACCTTATCAACATCAGCTATGTAAAAGCTGATATTTACATGAAACAAGGAGCCAAAGTCAAGGCTGGTCGTAGCTTTATCGCAGTACTCAAACTGCTTTGTGATCAAAGTGATATGATCAGTAGCCTTGGCTCCAATTCCAATTTCTAACTCAGACTTGACAATCTATTCTTAATGAAGCTTAAAGTTGTTGATAAATTGGTGAATATCTTAGTTGCTTTAGATATTAAAAAATATCCAGCTGCCAAAGATCTAGCCATCTCACTCTGTAAGCATGTCAATGAGATTGATGCAGCCTTTTAGGTCTACGAATTGCAACTAAAAGATTTCCAAAACAACAATGCTAAGCGCTCGGTCATTTACCAGAATTATGCCGAGTACTGCATACATTGGGGTCGCTATCTTGAGGCTAAAGCTTTATTTCAAAAGAAACTAAGACTATAGACTGATAATTACGATGAGCGAACGAATACTATTAACGCAATATACAACCTTGTAGAGGATCAAAGTCGCATGCTTGAAGATGAGAAGAAAAATATCCTGCAACTCCAAAACAGATTACCAGACAAAGATGAGGTATTGGAAAGATTGCTAGATGAGATTATAAGCCTGTTCTAAGCACATAATCCATCCCTCAACACGAGTGTCGTCAGCACAAATAAATCATGATTATCCACATTAATTGAATTTAAACAAAATATTGCCTCTTCAAGAAACTTAACATATTAAAATCATTGATACAACTCTTTCAATGAGATATTAATGGTTGAGTTGATATACAGGTTGCAATATAATTTACCACAAGTAGCAAGATGGATCTCCAGTACGCACCGCCCATGGAGGAAGAGTATATCTGATGGTAGATAGGACTGAGTGCAACTTCCTCGAGGAAAACTTTCTCACCTGCCTCAAGGAGAAGTCGGTCAAGGATTAAGTGCCAGAAATGAAGTGCAAAGTCGAAAATGTACACTTGAGTGCACATAGATTGTGTGGTTTGACTTGGAATGTCCAGAACGCTTCTCCAAGTACTCCGAACCCATCAAATTGCGCAACATTTTCTTGAACGTAAAACAGGGAAAGGCTTTGGATCGTCCAGCCTACGTCAAACTATGAGCTGATCATTATTCAATAACCAATCCTGCCAAACTTGACTGAAACACGCATTATCTGCTTTCGTATCAAATGCGCCAATTTGAATATTTAACTTTCTTTTGCCGATGTTTAAGTTTTTTCAAATGTTAATTTGTAAGATAAGTAAACGCATGCTTTCTGCTTGGCGCGAACCATAAGTGACTGATGATAGTCCTGCACATCTAATGCTATTATCCTATATTGCCTAATTTGATGTTGCAATTAATTCATAAATCATATATAACATGAATCAACACGAACACGGGCCTCAATGCCGTCACGGTCATGCCCATGGGGCACAGCACCAGCCTCATGGACTTGGGTTGAACGCACAGTTGCAGGAAATGCCTCCAGAATAATATTTCAAGACCCTAAAAAAAAAATACAAAGACAACAGATAGTTCTTTTGGCAAGAAGTACTTACAGGTTTGACCCTCGATAAGCTGTAACAGAAGTGGGGGCTCGAGATCTTGCGATCAATGAACTGCCATATGGTTATGATGATCATGGGGTCGCTGGAAATGGCTGTCAATTTCGAGTGGATGCCGACCAAATTAAAACATATCACTGCGGGTAATCCCTAAATAAAGTAGGCATGTTCTTCCCATTACTATTTCTATTGTTTTTCAACTTCAATGTGGCAGTAGGAGTTGCTCATGAAAATACCATTCTACATACTCTGATCATCCTAACACTTGCGCTCTATCTATTAGTTGGATTTCGAGGCAGCGGCTCTTTGAAAACTGAGTAATTGCAGAAAAAAAGCAAATAGGTTTATACTGTGCGACCTTATCTAGAAAATCCCCAAATGAGCTGCAACGGGTGCAACATAATTCGTCTTTATCGTTCAATGCATTGTCCCGTTTGCAAAACATGCATAGCGAAGCACACTCGGCACTCTATCATATTTGGCATATGTATCGGCGCTGCCAACGAACTACTCTCTCTTCTCTTTTTCCTCTCGCTCTTTGCAACAGAATGCTACCTTCTGTACCTCTTTTTGGTGGCTAACTCATACGGTTTTATCACTAAGTTGATGTTCTACCTGCTAAATATTAGTATATGCTGGCTGAGTTTTGTCGAATTCGCAACTCTACTCATTTTAGTAAGACATGTCCTATATAGAATATTGGATATGGAGTCACTGAACAGTAGATGAAAATGTGGCCAATGCAGCAGTATCTATTGAAGGCGCCAGAACGATAATTTGTTAATAATGTCAATCAAGGGGTTATCCTCAATTTAATTGGATCAATATATGCTATGTTGGGAATTGGTGGATACTAAAGTGAAAATAACGCAATGGCTAATCCTTTAGCTTTTGCACCTATTGATCCTAACAGAAGCTATAGAATCAACTGGGCCAAGGCTATGTTCTATCTAATACCTCAGTTACCCACTCACAAAAACAGAGCACACATTCAATAGATGTTACAGCGCGAATAACCTCGAATGATTGAGATGTTCAAACTGCAACAAAAATTCAAGGAGGAAGTCATTGCTGAGAGTGCAGCAGAACAGCTGAATGAAATGCAGATCCAGCAACGAACTGCCATGAAGATGCAGGCCCATATGATGAAGAATATGCCGCAGATGATGCAGCCATCTCCCGAACAACAGCGAATGATCCAACTCCAAATGTTAGCCCATATGCAGAAGGAATTCGCATCTGAACCCGATTTAGCCACGCAAATTCAATAATTACAGAAAGGACTTATTTAGGGAAGTCTTACGCCGATAGAAGCGAATATGAAAATGAGACAACTTCAGCAAGAACTGATGGGGCGCAGAATGAGCAAGGCAATGAAGAAACATGGAGGCCTCCAATAGCAAAAACAGCAATAGCCACTCTAGTAATAAAAATTGCCGAACAAATCGAAGCATGGCGAATAGGAAGAGGCGCCCATGAAGATAGCTGATTAAGATTTATGACTCATTTGTTTATGAGATTGAAAGGGAAGGCTTCTATATTTATGAATATAACATCCACCTATGATTAGTTATAAATTCAAATATGTAAGAATTAAACGAACTCAAAAATCTGGTCATGCAGAATCTTTAAAAGAATGGGTACCTGAGCAACATCAGGGCGCAGATCCGGTCATCTGTATTCAAAACCATTGACTCGCAGGAAGGGGCTAGCAAAAAGGTATCCTCTCATTTATTCAGGCCTCTCCTTTCTTTACATAAAATTTGAAAGTCCAGAAACTTGCTGAGAGCCAACAGGGACAGAACTCTCTTCAGCTCATTCAAGAGCTTCTTCAGTTTCACGAAATGGAACATTCACTCAAAATATTCAATTCGTAGTCCAACAGCAAAGCCGAAGTCAAACGCGAAAAAATAGCTGCTGACAACGGCGTAAAGTGCAATAACGATTAGCCAGTCCTCTACAGAGTTTTCGCGAATTTCCTCGCCAAGACAAAAAAAGTTCTTCCTGCCGCGTCTGTTATTAAAAAAGAATAGAAAATGTAGAAATTATCGCAAATGCCTGTCCAGATGAAAGAGGACTAAAGTGAAGGCGAGGTACTTGCTCTCTAACCTAGGTTTAAGAGGATATTGCGAAGAACGAATCGCGTAAATTTGGAGAAAGCGAATAGTTTGGGCAGTCCCAAGGCATCGATATGACAGTGGATTCGCTCAAGTTGGAGGAGTACGACTACTACGAGGAGATAGAGTGATATTCAATTATTGCCTGTTTACATGCATATTCTACCAAAAATATGATTCAGCTTCTCACTAGTCTCCTCTATAATACCATGGCTTTGAAGCAATAGGCGGACCCATAAAATTTAATTTGTCTCGATCCAGAAGAGGAAGAGAACTCTTTCACATGCAGAGAGACCATATCTGATATCAGTATCGGTCCATCGTCCAAAGAGGACAGCAGACCGCGCCACTGTAACTGCAGATGTCAGTGCGGACTGCAAAACGAGTTGTAAGACCCAGTCGAGCGTAAGCGTCAAAAAAGGAAGGAGTATAAGATGAGACAGAAGGCCAGATTACGCGAAATGAAATGTATATCTGATCTGAAGCAGAAAAAGCTCTCGTCATGCTCAGATAAATCATCAGAGATATCTATGCACTGAGAGTAACCTTCTCAGGAGGAAAAAGAGCACTCGAAGAGTGTTTACGAATCGAAGATAATCGCGAGAAACTGTATGAGTTCATCAACGAAATCATACGTGAGGAGGTCGATGTATTGCAGGCTCTACGTAGCTCATCAGAAAGTAACTAGCGCGATGTCTGTTGCTATACCCACAGCAACAAGAGGAACCAGCACAAGCCGAGATCATCCATTGTATATTCGACCTCATTGAACGTATCCGAACGGCCAGTCCTGAGATCGAGAAGATGATTGATCTATTCGTTAGCTGTCACTTTGATAGCTAAAGAGTTGAACTGCCCCTACAGCGTAATCTGGATCGAATGACTCTTAAGTTCCTACTTCGCAATGATTTGCAACAATCAGTATATCAATTCTTACTCAGGATGTCTTCGCGCAAATCTGCACCCTTATTTGTCAGGAAGAAGATACATATAAGAGGGAGTGCTAACTGTTCCATTTCATGATGAATATAGCCAATCAGGGTGATAAAAATTGCAGTGCTGACGATAACTACAGCGATTCAGGATATGAAAGTTAAGATTGGGATGAAGAAAGCACGGGGGACTCTCAAAGATAGAATGTGGAAGGCAGTGGAGGCAAAATGCGGAGGAGGCGTGAGCGTAGACGTAAATTTAAAGAGTAATTCGACGATAACTTTGAAAGTATTCTTCGTCGAACAGAGTAATTGAGTATAAAAGAATAATAGAGAATGAGTTGCAATGTTTCAGAGGAATGGATACTAATAATGCAGGAGCGTCAAAAGCAGTTCACCAAGACCAAACAGCAGTGAATGATTCACTACATCGTCAATCAATCCATATTAGCCTGATCTTATCAATGTTTCTCCTTGTTGAATAAACCAATGCATGCCTCCGCCCAATAGTCATATAACGATATTTGCCATAATTTGAAATTAAACAGATGCGGAAATCATCATCGGCGCAGGTATTCAAGTGCGATTTTGTCCCAAGTTAATATACAGTCGGACAGTCCAGTATAGATCGCCTACCCCTTCGCTTGGAAGCTCGCAGGCATTCGTCTCAAGCCACGCGGATTCCTCTTACTCAAGAAATAGAACAACTGAGGAATCAGAATGCAATACTGCGTAGTGAAAATCAAATTTTGCAGAAAGAACTTTAGAGCGTAAAAACCAGACTGTCTACCTGCGGTGGGCGGACGGAGGAGAAAGTCAGCGGATATCGAGATATCATAAAAAATAGATTAAGTAGCAAAGGGAAAGGTTCGAGGGTAATTACATAGTGTGAGACTGGTTTGTTTTCGAGTAAATAAGTATCGATGTCTCGCAGTTTGCTAACCATAGCCGAGTGGTATGACAACTATAAAACAAACAACAAATTGCCAGCGCTTACTGATTTACAGTAGATTTCAGACAGGTTTTTCAATCAGTATTGCGAGGACTATTCGAAATTGAAAGCCATGTTTTAATGCTTACAGGGGAGCAGTAAACAGGAAGGATATGCAAGATTGAGCCAACTTATTGATTTATACAAAGTACCACTTCTGTACCAAAAAAGCCCTCAAACATTGCTGCGGGAATTAAGCAAAAGCAAAGAAAAGAGAGAGATCATTAAGTAAAAACCAAAGGAAAAGACAGAGGTATGCTGGTAGGTACTTTCACCTATCGAAACGGTCTCTCGTATTTAAAGTCTTTTGAGTAAAGTATGTCGCAGCAGTCAGATGCTAAAAATGCTGAGAGGAAGTGAGTTGGTGGTGAAATTCATCGCCAAACTTCAATAACGGCACTGATTCAGTTTTTATTTTAATATGTTCATTTTAATGTGTATCAAATCATTCAGGGCGCATCTGGAAGGTCGGTAGACTGTCAGAAACTCGGTTGAAACGGGCATTTCCTCCAATGATTGTTTCTAAAGTTATGGAGACTGAGTCCTTGGTGATGGATCCCTCATGTGGTGTGAATCTTTTTCGCTTTCCAGGATTTAACACCACAACTATATCGCTGCCAGAGTATCCAAAGAGATTACCCCAATCCTTCTCTACGACTCCATTCAGCCACATAAATTTGTATTTAGTGCCTCTCTCAATTTTGCGGTCATATTTAGCATTAAGAGCTTCGAAAACATCCTTCATCTATTTAGAAGGTTTCTCATTGGTGATGAGGATGACGCAGAGAGTACCTTCCGTTGAAAGGCAAATGTCTTTCGCACTGCGGTGATGCATCTCAGGGACTAAATAAAAAATACTATACATATTTCAGTCATCCACTGTTTAGTAGCGATTGAGTCTAGAGAGCTGCCTCCTCCAGGTACAAACACTTATGAGTAGATGTTCAAGAAGGTGAATATTTCCTTGAAGGTAAATTCTTTTCCAGTGTAAAATATTGGTCTGCGTTCTCCAGTCTTAACCACAACAATAGAAGGAAAAGATTTTACCATATATTTACCAACCAAGATACTATCGCTGTCCCGAACAATACCAAAATTGAGTTTCTTCTCGAAGGCGACGCTCAATCCCTTGTAAAGCATAGGAACACCTTTCTTATCAGTGAAGAGCAATATCTTAGGGACACTGGGACTTTCAGCGGTGAAGGTGTTGATGTTAGCACTAGTAATTTCGATCACATTGGAGTGCAGATACTTGGCTGCTGTTTTTTGAATCTTTTAGATGTTCAAATCTTCCTGAATTATCCATCATTTACAGTCATGCTTATGGTAGGCATAGGGGTGGGTGGATAAATCTTGAAGGTCGGGAATACTGTCACTGATTCATCAGCACAAAGTTTAACATACTCATCACAGTCAACAGCCCCGATCCTAAAGACTCCATTATACTCGTTGACCCAAGTGTTCATAGGCTCTACAAACTACTGAGAATGTCCATCTAAGTAAGGAAATTTATACCATTAGACCTATAGAACTGGACGACTGAGACGTAATTGGTGTTTTGTCTGATTTTGGTGACTTGGTCTTTAAAGTTAATGGTAGTGAGTTGGGCCACGTAACTAGTCTTGTGATCGTAGATAGGCTTTCCCCAACAAAGTGTCAGCATCGCTAACACTAACACGAGGACTCGAACTTAGGTCATACGTGTAAATTTATAACTATTATACAACAATTCCAGTTAATAGAGCTCATTATGTTCATGGAAAAATAGAAAAATAGATAGATTTCTTAATGAAAAACATCAATTAAAAAGTCCTAAACATGTCAATATTTAATATAGTTGATTAAATATTTTCTGATAATTGTCTTCAATGAGGATGAAAACATGGATAACAAAATACTAAAGATAATGTTAATGCAGGAACGGGAATAGTAGCGACAACTCGAAGACAAAGATATCCATCAATAAAAATAAAAAAATATTGATTTTTTATCAAATTTTATCTCTTACTCATAACAAATCATTCATAATGAATCATTTCACTATCCATTTTCTTCTTTTTTTCTATTAAATTAGAGATCATCATAATGATCTTTTTATGCTTTAGATTCCATTATTTTTGGAATCTCAATATATAATAATGTAATATTGGTCAGTCTTCTGCATCAATTAGATATTATACTTGAATTAGTCAAATCATGCTTATATATACAAACTCAATCTACTTATTACTAATAATATTGTTACAATTTTAGTATACAATTGATTGATTCGTTACTTTTTTTGTCTAATAATGAATATAAAATGATCATTTTGGAATTCCTTCGGCAAAGAGCGGAAATTCATATATCTGTGGGTAGTATTCTTCGTTGATCTATAGGCAAAGCTGACATTTGCGAATCAATCTTAAAATCTTAAACAACTATACCTACTTGTAATATAACATTTTGTAATATGAAACTGCTTCTTTCGTCAGACGAAATACTAACAACAGAAAACATAGAGATTCGCTTGGCAATTATTTAGAAAAAACAGTTAAGAGATGGTGAGCTTGCTCATTTAATCGCGACGAAAAATATGGCCAGTCTTCAATGTATATCTCAGCATCTTCTGCGACTCCATTTATTATTTTCTCTTTATGTTCTGCCTCAAGGGTGGAGTATTCGAACAGCAGTGGGATCAGTAGAGGATGTAATTACTTATTGTTCAGTACTTTCACAATGATATCTTAAAGCTGATTCCCTGCCTATGATATACATTCCTTAAGGCTCACATTAAGTTCATGATCTAGTTGGAGAGAACACAGAGCACACTAAGACTCAACTTGGAGATCATATTTCTTTTTAACAATGAGGAAGCCTCGTGAGATGGAACTGACCACATCTAATGGCTTTAGAGCTTCGTAAAGTTCAAGCACTGAGCACCAATATGAATCGTATTTGAATTTAGCCACATCAAGAATAAGAGCTAGATCACGATTAGCGCTGTAAGCTGCAATAGGACTATAATGCCCAATGCCAGTCTGTTTTAGGCTCTTTCGGTGAAAGTTTACAGTGAGAAACATATCTGACCTTCGATTACAAGCACTTAGACAATTTCTAAAGAATTATAAAGTGGACTGCTTGATAGAAGCCTGATTTTTAAGCTTTCCAGCACCTTCGAGAGGGGAAAAAGCTATGGAGCGTGCATGATTTAATTGAAGGAGCTAATGATATTCTTCAAGGGTAAGTCCATGAGTTAATTGATGTTATTTCATACTCTTGATGTTGTAATCATCGTACCAACGCCAAATCCCCTTCCAATTAATTCTAGGGTCTATCTTTAGCGCATTCAACACCATTGCCATCGAGGCAGAGGCGCATGTTGAAGGATCTCCTTGTGTAATAAAGTGTTGAACTAGGGAAAAAAAGGCCTAGCAATTGCCTTCTTCCATACTCTATTTAAATATCTTTTTGCCTAAATAAAGATAGAGATACCTTCGTGAGTATTAAGACCGATAAGGTGAGAGGGCATAGTGCGGCGATAAAAGGATTTAGTGGTGCAGAAAGTAGTAAAAGGAAAAAGAATTTGGGCTAAGCTTGATCGACTTAGCCTCGAAGAGATCATGCGAATTAATTGTTATTATAAATCTGAGGAATAGTTTTGCAGCAGTTAAAATCAATCGCTGAAGTTAATGTACACACAATCAATAGCATCAACAAAATGATTTTATTTTCTCAGATTCATAAAATTTTTAGCTAAGGTTGATAAGTGAGCTAAGGATCAATGAATCTTTATAAATAATTCTTTATTGTTAGTAAGGATCACTCCTTGAACACTAAATGTTTTTCTCTTGCTTCTTTCTCTGCAATAAACTGTTAGAATTCTCGCTTTATAGCCTCAAAATCCTCTCCTTGGTAGGTGATTTTATGAGCCAAAGCTGTGGGTGTATCCTTAAATCCCAGCTTGCGCTTCGCACCTCTCTTACTGCGTTTGTGTCTTTGAGTTTTAGTTTTATAAAGAATCCTTCCTGATTTTTTCGAAATTCTCAGGCGTTAGCCAGTTTCTGGATGGAAGGCTATCTTTACTCGAACTGCCTTCTTTACTGAGTCATCATAGAGCCCCACTTTTGATACGTGAACAGAGGATGCCTTTTTTGCACGAACATTCTTTTCATCAAGTTCTATAATATTGCTTTAGACTACTTTTAGTATATTCTTGAAGATTTGCTCCTCGTACAACAACACGGTTAAGTTTTCTAAGTACTTTGACAACTTTGCCGACCTTTCCTTTATCATCTCCAGAGCGTAATTGGACGATATCGCCACGTACTATGGTCCAATGTTTGAAGGGCTTCTGCAAAGGTTTGCTTGGTTTTCTTCTAGGTAGATGATACGTCCACTTTGTCTTATAAATTCCAAAAGCCAAATTGGTGAGCAGTCTAAACATCACACTACTGCAATTATAATTAACTGCAGTCCATTTTACGGAAATAAATATCAGAAATGCAAGAGTTGTTCATATTAATTAAGATTTGATTCTGCTTGAAGTGGGCTCTTTTAAATCAAGGCAGTGGATATATCAATTTTACAAATGAACAAATAAAAAATTTATACCCCTATCCCCAATAAAAAATTCGTGGGCGTTGATGAGAAAAGATAAGATGAGAATTAGACACTAACAACTGAGATATACAAGCAGCGTGGCCCCAATCTTAATTTTAATTTGCTTCCCACCGAAAAGATCAAATCGAATCCTTCTTTTTCACTTGATAAAATTACGACCCGAAGCCTGGAAATAGCAAAAACAAACCTCATTCCCTCTGGCAAAAAGAGGGAATTGGTAAAATTGCCTTCTATTATGAACAGGACCAACAATCCGTAGGATCTAGATAGAGAAGGAAAAGCAGGAAAAAGCAAGGCAAAATAGAAAACCTAGCAACAAACTTACTATCAGAATAGCTTATTTCGTTGCTTAAAAAAACATGAGACAACCTACATGATGAACCTATACAGGCAACATTTTTATCAGTACATCTAGGTGCTGCGGTTTGGGCAAAGCATCAAAGTGTCACACCCCAAGAAGGAGATCAAACTAACGAAGAAACATCCTAACTTTAAGACTGTCTTCCTAGACATGGATGAAACACTCATTCATTGCGATTAGCATTCAAATAATTATACTGTCAAACTGAATTTCCCACTCGAAAGAGGCGGCATTCTCGCTGTAAGAATTCATTAATCTAGGCAGGTGTGAGGATACGGCCCTTCTGCAAGGAATTTCTCGAAAGTTTGTCTGAGTTTGCAGAAATTATTATTTTCACTGCGAGCAGCGCCTCATACGCCGATGTTGTACTTGATCATCTCGACCCTGATAAGAAGCTGATTTCGCATAGGTTATACAGACAGCATTGCACCCTTGAGAAGGGATTTTATTTGAAGGACTTACGAGTGATCAACCGTAAATTAGAAGATGTGGTCCTTGTAGACAACTCGCCCTATTGTCACATTCTCCAACCTCAAAATGCAATTCCTATAGTTCCGTTCTACCACTTCGCAAAGGACAATTAACTATAGACTCTACTTTAATTTCTGAAGTAGGTAGTGGCTGCTGTAGACACCCGGACTGTAATTTCTTCCTGTTTCTTTTGGTAGAAATATCTGTCTGAGCCAGGTGACCCTCGCAAACTCTTTCTGAAGTACTATCATAAAGAGCAGAAGTCTTGATAATAACTTATCTTTATCCTGATGATAGTAATATTTAAATTGCAACCAAACAATCAAAAATTCAAGCCTTATTCAATCTGGGCTGCATTGAAGTTAGGGGCAATATTGATAAAATATACTTCAATAATTTTTATGATCTGTTATAAATTTATAAATTATTTAATAATTACCAATTTTATCAAATCAAAATTTATTATCAAGATTGACGATTATTTTATTGATGAAAATATAATTTTAACTTTTTGAACATCTTTCAAAAAAAATGACGATAATAATATCTGTTATTATTATTAATAAGATAATCTGATCATCAATAAAATGATTAACTAGCGGATCTCTACGTTAATTCATCCTAGTATTGGAACATTTATTAAGTTACATTTGTTTTTGTTGTTTTCAAACCTTATAGATCGTTTTAGAGTTTATTTATCTAATTTTTCAAATTAAGGTAGCGATCCTTATCAATTTGCTGCATGACGAGATAATGTTTTTGCAGTTAAGATTGCCAGCACGAATTTGATTTGCTTTTGAATATACTTTATTCAAGAGCTGCTTTCTATTTCTTTAACTTTTAAACCCACCATTGTTAACTCTCCAAAGATGTTTTGTTGTAGAAACTGGTTTGTGAGAAATCGAAATCTTTTTAATTTCTATGTTACCATCCGAGCAAGAAGCAGTGGTATAAAGCCAGAATAGCTTTATTTTGCTATTATTCGCATATTTGTATATTTTTATTTTTGATTTACCTCAGCTATTCGTTTATTTATTATATCATCTGTTATTCTTCGTCAAGTTTAATGGATAAAAACAATTTTCTTTTTGATTTAAATAATTATTTGTTTTAATCGTATTTTTTCTATCTATTTTAGATCATTCGATAATTACCTTTGCCATATTTCTGACCAAGCAAACGCCTTTTTACTTTGCATGTTGCTTAAATAATCCTAATTCTTTCTGTTTTATCCTAAATTTATAATAATAAAATTGGATCCTTTATTTCATTGGATTAATATTTTTATTTTAAATCATATAAATATGCCATTTATTTACTTAATTATTCTGATAAGCAATTTAGCTTTTCTTTCATTTATATTGTTTTTTCTTCAATTTTGTTAATTTGTTAATTTTTATCCTTATCTATTTGTTTTTAGATATTACACTATCTCTCATCATTTTAACACATTTCTAAAATTTTGTTGTTCCTTCTTTAAAAATTTTCCCTACTTTCATCTAACCCTTCATAATATTTAATGTAAGCCTTCTGAGAAGAAATTTTAAATTTCAAGTTAATTTTTTATAAAATGTCTTATTTTTATCCTTAAGTCATAGCCTTCTTATGCTTAATTCTCGCGTATTAACGTGTTATCGATTAAATTAAGGTTTCTTCAAATGCTAGCTATTAATTTATCTGGGCTACAGCCATTTATTTTGACTTTATAGTTTTTAAGATGGATGTTACAGGTTAATGAAGAGCTTATAGAAGGGGCTAATAAGACTTTAATTTGGCCAATGCTAAATCTTTTTCATTTTTAGATATTTACAACTGTCTTTTTATCTGTTGAATTTTTATCTAAATATCATTGAGCTTTATTTGTTTTTAATTTTGTTAATCTTAACTGAGCTCATTTTTCATAAATTAAATTAATAAATTTTTTGGAGTTGGAGCGTTTAATTTAAAATAAGATTTATGTTACTTCTTAAGTTCACTGGACATTATAGGTTAATTCTGATTGGGCTGTGGTTAATTTATCCTTAATGGATTTGCTAACTGCTGTTCATCCATTAAAAGAAGATCAAATTATAAACATATCTTCAATTTAGGATATGTAAATTTAACAAAATTTATAAAAATAGTTATAAGATACAATTAACAAATAACACCACATCATATGACTACTTTAAATGGTGAATCCTCTTTTGGGTTAGATTGCTTTTTTCCCCTTATTGTTTAATAAAATAATTATAATCTTAATTTTATGGGAATTCTTTTGTTTAAGTTCGTTGGTGATCTCTTGCACATCAGTGATTTATTTTATTCTACTCCTCAACTAATTTCAACCATGAATCAAGAATTATTAAAACATTAATGATATCAATAATATTAAATTGACTCGACTTTGTGTCCAGAAGATTTATTGAATAAGACACTACTCATGTTTTTCTGATATAAATCGCAAAAATATTATAGAAATATACATTTTTAAATCATTTTTTCTAACATTGCATCTTAGGATTGATTAGGAAACCATAATTTATCATTCAAATAATTATCCAATCTTTTTTCTGTATTTATTAAATAAGATGTCTTTGGGCCAGAGAGCCGGAGTTCTAATAAAATTATCTTTATTCTTATGTTAATAATATTTGAATTGCAACGATGGAGAAGGAATCATGGCTATTGCAAAATCTTAACGCTAAGAACGAAATTTCAAGCATTGCCTTCAGCTATGATCTGTAATATCCATTTGATTCAGGAAATATGTGGTGTCAGCTGGAGATTAGAATTATCTCTCGCTGTGGAATATCAGCAATCCTAAACGTAATTTGACCCTTGACGGACATACAAAGAGAATTTCAGCTGTCTCTTTCTCCCCCAATGAAAATGTAATTGCTAGTTCGTCATACGACACAACTGTCAAATTGTGGTATCCGGGCAGTAATATTAAAACCAAGACGATTAAAGGTCACACAGCAGCTGTGAAATGCGTTGACTTTTTCGGAGATGGGAAAATGCTACTAACTGCCAGTGACGATAAAAGCGTTAAAATGTGGGACATTGATACTCTGAAGTTCAAAGGATCTTTCTTGGGCCATAACAACTGGATTAACAGCGCTAAAGTAAATCCTGATATGTCACTTGTTTGTTCAGGTGGGTAGGATAAAAAACTACTTATTTGGGATGTATAGAAGAGAAAATAAATACAGAAATATGATTGCTTTGACGGAGCGATTACTTGCACTAATTTCCATCCAACAGATCAGTTGGTTATGGCCAGCACCAGCCAAAAGACGATTAGTGCTTTTGACCTTAGAACAGAGGAGATAGTGCAGCATTATTAAGCCCATCATGATGCAGTTAATGAGTTTGCAATCCATCCCGATGGCACACATATGGTGTCAGTATCAGCCAATAGCGAAATCAAAGTGTGGGATATCTTGAAAGGAACTTTGGCGTACACTATGTATGGTCATAATGGAGAAATTAAAGCCTGCTCATTTTCTAAAAAAGGTGATTTCTTTGCTACTGGTGGCACGGATTCTAACTTACTGATATGGAAGAGCGCTTTCAGCCCAGAGAAGGGTGAGTCTATCAAAGACAAAGGACTTTGCCAGTCAGGGCATCGTACCGACCCACGTACAAACGCCATATTATTTGACGAATGTATGAAAAAGAAGAATGGTATGACTGGCACAGTGACAGGTACTTTTTTCTGATATTGCTAACGCTTTATATTTTGTTATCTTGCTGCACTAATTGAACCTTTTCCTAATAAAAATTTAAGTTAATTGCAATATTCTTTAATTTAATTTAGAAGATAATATAACATATTTTCTATTTTCGGACAAACCACCAGTAAATTAAATTTACATGAAACATTCAAATTAACCTATAATTTGGATTTCATTCAATAATTTGCCGATTACCTCCATTTTCAAGTTTTGGATTTTAACAGAATTATATTCACAGATAAATAACATTGGAAATATGAAAATAATACGATGGACGTTGCTTTCCAGCAGAATTAAGTCAGAAAAACGATTTTAAAATGCCAAACAATATCGAACAAAAAATCTGAAAATACTGATTATTAATATTATTTCACTTTCTTGAATAATTGAATGTAATTTAATTTCTTCTACGATGAATTCAAAGAGCATTATCAAATCAACGCGAAAATTCCGATAATAAAATGATAGGAAAAAGGTAAAAGTACACATCAACTGTGAGGTATCACCATAATTTTCTCGCACATTGCCAAAATCAGTTCCGTTTCGACCAATTATTCTAATAGGCTTGGATAAGGAACAAAGTAAAAAAGTTCAAGCTTTATCACTGGGGAAATCTTTACAAGATAATTTGGAGTTGCATAAAAAACTGCCCTTTTTGAATAGGTCTAATAAGATTAGCCAAATTCCGATGGAGTAAGAAAATTAAGGCATTAGATAACGACGACCAAAAAGCATTAGAAGCATAAAATTCAATGAAACCAACGATAATAACGTATTTATCTACGAAGCAGCAACTCCGCCTTAGACTGTTGGTACCTCCTAATGTGGAAACTGTTGCTAAATTTATTGATAATTTTTAACATATTTGGAATTTAAAAATATTTATCCTGAACCTCCATGTTTTCGAATAAAGCAAAAAGACATTTAAAGATAGAAATCAAAATTATCAAATTTAATTTGGTATAGTTAAAATTTATGTTAATTTAATATGAGGAAGAATAAATATTATTTCTTCTGCACCAAAATAATAAAGAATTAATAGTTAGAGAAAATTCGACAATTTTATCATCAGGCGGCCGTCAACGCAAAACACTAAACTTAAGCTCTCTTAAATAATTAAGAAAAATAACATAAAAAGCACCTTACATGAAGGAGAAGCATAGATAATCATCCTACAAGAAGACAAATTATTTCTATAATTATATCAAACCATAATTGGCATCTTTATTGTATTCGTAGTTAGAATGTCAATAAATTACTCGCATTATTAGTTGTCAAGTTCTTTAATAGCAATGAAAGCCGAAACGTCTCTTCTTCCAACTGAGCCATAAACCCACACCAGCAGTCGTCACTGGCGTTAATGTCTCTTCTGCGAAGATTACTGCCTCACTCAGGAATAGATGCATCAATTTTACTCCCTCAAAGAAGAAGCCAACCTTTTGTTCTAAAACAATTAGCGATGGGACCTTATCAAATCGCTATACGTATAATACTTCTAACAGCCAGCGCGTGTGAACGGAAAAGAATGGATGCAGTTAGGTTTCCAAGGACAATATCCTGAAACTGATTTTCGAGGGGGTGGAATCCTATCACTCGAGCTGATTCTGCGGTTTGTTAAAAGAAACAAGGAGCTTGTAAAGAGAATGGAAACTGATAAGGCAGGATTTTTCTTCGCCATAACTGCCATTAACATTGCTTTCTTCATGAAAAAGTACTTCCACCTCGCAGATTTTTTACTGGTAGGCAAGGATATTCAAGTTTATTGTAACCGTCGCGCACTTAAAAATTTTTGTCGAATGCTTCTTGATAACTAGGAGAGCTACATGTAATTCCATGAGATGTTTTTAACTTATTTTTACACCAAGAAATGGGTGCCAGCAGAGCGTCGAAATACCTAAACACTGCTTCAGTTTAATCGTTTATTCTAAGAACTCACTACTCTAATTAAACAAATCTTCGAGTAATATGATTTGTTCACGCTTAAGGACTTTTGCGCCATCTGGCAATAGAATACAGCTTGAACAGTTAATTATGCATTATTGATTTATTCATAATCTATCAGTACTCATTCTATAAAATGTAAGATATTTCATGATAGTGGTCGATTTTAATTCATTCTTTATTCTGCAAATATCATTTAACTTGGGATAAAGTGCTATAATTTCGAAGTCTTTGCTTTATTTACTGTCTGGAGATTGGGTGATTGTAGGTAAAGAACTTATTCTATTCGGAAAAACTCGATGGATGAACTCCAGATTTTCCAAAGGAACCCAAAGTATTGCAATTTGGAGACACTTTCTTTATGGAAGATCTCTCTTTAATCTTGCTACAGCTAACTTCTTTAATCGACCGGTCAGTTAAGCCATTACTATTGTCAGCTAACTATGATTTATGCTTATTACTAAAATGATTCTCCATCCTTAACATAAACTTATCAATATTTTTATTCACCTTGCCGTTAGCAGCAACAATAATATTCGATAGTCGTTAGTTTACCACTTTCATTTTTGTCTCTCGCTCTTTTACACATGCAAGCTATCTTTCCAAATGTTATATTTTCCCATACAATTCTTTTGTTTCTTAATCCAACTCTTCTTCTTTTTATTACTGCTCTTGATTTCGAAAAGAATGAAAAAGGTCTTATACTTATCGAGCGGGACTTGGGTACGCTTTCTTAAATTTAGACATTTGATGCTAGCAATGTAATTAACGTATATATTATAAGGTATTATTTCTCATGGGGGAATCAAACTATAATAAGGCCTACTATTAGACTAAAATTATAATCAATCACTTTATAACTATAGAATTGTCATTTGCTGACAGCGGAAAACAAGGGCAACTGCAGTAACTGTTCAGCACTCCATCTCGTCTCGGCTGGGCAAAATATATTCTGTAGTAGCGACCCAATCTTCTATGAATTTACTTTCAACTCTGTCTGTCGCATTAGCAGTTCATCTAAATATGTTTCGGGTTTATTCTCAATTATGTATTATGTACTTTGATCAGTTTTGCCCATTTTTAATTTTATCGAAGCGACTCGAAAGGGTTTTTGCCAACAAGCATTTCAAAAACTAGGATTCCAATTGCCCAAATATCTCTTTTACTACCGCTGTCGAATCCCTGCGCATACTCAGGAGATAGATACTCCATTGTTCCCACAATCTCTTTCTTGGACTCGTGATCTCCGAATTGATGAATATGGGCATAACCGAAATCGCATAGCTTAATGGTACCCTAAATCATATGTATTTTTACATTGGAAATCATGATATTTTAAAGTTTGATATCTGCGTGCACTATGCCTTTTTTGTGCAAATAATTCAGACCATTAAGAAGTTGCCTCACGATCTCCACTACTTATTTTTCTTTGAACAAACTGAATTTTTGCTTGAGAGCGAAGAGAGAGTCTTCTGCAAATTCCATCAACAAGCTGATGTGAGTTTCATTGGCAGTCACATGATACAACTTAATAAGGTTTTCATGGTCGCAGAATGATAATATCTTTATTTATCGTATGAGCTAATCTAAATATTTTTTGGCATGCTATCGAGTAATAGCTTTTTCAGCCAGCAACATCTTGGTCTATTCTTCCTGCACCAAGGATACAAATGAATGAGCGCCTACCCCTATAGTTTTAACTTTGTAGAAGAAGTATGCCTTTTTCTAAACCTTTTCCACCTTATTGACAACAGGTGATGACTCTTTAATCTTTTCTTCTGACCTTCGCATCATGTCTTTGTACTTATCCGAATATCTAGGGATGGATATTTTGAAGTTTTGCTTTGTTTATTATTTCTGCATGATTAAATATATAGAAAGCTATAATTTTGACATACTTCAGAGGCTACTATTGTCGGCTTCATTATAGATTATTCTATGATACTAATCTTTAAATGCCAATCACTTCCAATATAATATTTGAATTGAAACATGATTGATAGACCCTTCTAGGTTGATCATATCTCAGAAATACATGATGATATACCTCACGCAGACGATCTCTTCTAATCACAGTTCACCGAAGCCACTCATGAACTGTAGCATGAGAGCTATCAAGATCAACGCAGCTATGCGAAACAGCAACTTAGTAATTGGGGCTTGCAGATGGGGGAACTACCGTACTGTGAAGATAATGTAAACACGCTTCGGTGTCTATTATAGATGATTAGCTGCCGACAGAGGGACATGCAGTATCGTGCTAAAATCAAAGATGATATTGCTAATCTGCAATTTGAAAAAGATAAATATCGCAGCTATATGGAACAAGGACAACGTGCTCTCGAAGAAAATTCCAAAAGATTAGGTAGTAATACGCTAATTTAGGAAGATTGGAGAATGAAAACACCGAAATTAAAGCTCAATCCAAGCGTTTTTAAATTCAAGCTAAAAAGTAGAGAGAAGAAGACAAAAAGATGGTGAACATGCTGCGTACTAAAAATGAGAAGATCTTGCATGAGATCAAAAAAAAAGATCAGGAGATCAGTCGCATTAAGGAACAACTGAGATACAACACTGGGTAAAGATTGTCTCATGCAAAAAACTCCTTCGAAGTTTTTGAGCATTTGATTAATCAATCACCGAAAAAAGATTCTTCTAAATATGCAGAGCAGGAGAAGTATACGTATCTGATGGAGAGAAGCTAGCGCGAGTTAGCGACAGCTGTGAAAGAGAACAATCTCCTACGTGAGAAGATATACAATATCCGAGATTAATTATAAAAATTGAACAAATGGATTGATTAATAGATATTTGGGGAGCGGTAAGAGAGTAAGCCCAGTTGTAAATTTTTCATAAATCATAATCTTCTTTTCAGGAAGGAGTCACTAGTGCAGGAACTGGTCGACTTGGTGGAGGTTACAAAGGATGGCTTACTGCAGCTTAGACAAATATATAAAAGTAGTATTGGACCAACAGCCAATCGAATGACCAAGAGCACCACACAGTTGATTAATATACAAAATGGTTAATAAGTTAACTTCAAGAAAAAAGCACCCCGTGGATAGGCAGTCAAAACTGATAGAGCTAGCAAGAAGATTTTTATGGAAGGAGCAATTGATGAGACTAGATAACAAATGACAAAGGTATGCCCTTCGCGTAGTAATGAAGTGCACAGTTGTGAAAATATGACTCCAAATTCAATAAAAAATATTCCATGCACGCAAACGTAGTTTAAAAATATTCACAAACAACCCCATCAAAGATCCTCGTAGGCTGTAGTCAGAGTAATGAATACTCTTCAGCATCGTCCATTCACCAACTGCTCATAAATTCCTAAATTTTCAACACCCATACACTCCCACAAAATAGAGTAATAAAACTCTTTTCAAGAGTGTGAGTTATTATAGTAAATTGGCAGCAACGATAACTCGATAATATCTCACATTTCAATAGAGAATATTGGGAAGAGTAGATTTGATAAATGGGATATTCTTTACCAAGACGATGGCTAGTGATGTTTTAATTAGTATGATCATTTTAAAAATAAATATACTATTGCTTAAATGGAGGAAAATTGTTGATGATGGAAATTGTATATCTTATAGAATAACTTCAAGAAATTTATCATCGTGGGCGGGAGCCTTTCTTGGCGGCGGAGACCTATGGAGCTCGGCAATTGCGACAAAACCATTTTTCTGGAAGTTTCTTTTCACCAAGGCAGTCCACATGAAACCATTCTCGATCACAGTATGTATTTTCGCACATTACCATCTCTCCATAGGAAGGACGTCCACAGTAGCAATATCTCGGTTCATTTGGGTCATATTCCCACTCGCTGCGCTTCATGCCTTTTCTTATTGGTTTTTTACCTCTTTTCTTTCTTGATCCATCGTCCTCACCCTTATCCAAGCCTCTTTGGTGCAACTCCTTATCTAATTTTTCAGTGGGTTCGTGAATGAGATTATACAATTTTTCAGCAATGTTAATCTTCTCCTTAGATTTGAGATCCATATCGCTCTCAATCTTTACTATTTCTTTGTAGTCTTCTTCTATTTACTGCCGGCTTTTGTTTGTGCGTTTGTCATTCCATCGTTGCAGTTTAAGAAGAAATTCATTTCGGAGGGGCTCGACGGACAGTTTAAGCTACTCAACCTCGCGGTCGATTTGGCGAATGTTTCTAAGGAGGCGATCGGCTTGAGGGGGGATAAGGTTTAGTCTGTGGATGAAGTCTTCGATATAACTCATAGGTTATTTATCAAATGTGAATGGCCCGCTTAATCAAACTTTGCAAGCGAGTCTAAATTCAAATAAACTGATGAATTTTATTCAGTTAGAGAATAGGTCATCAACCGACTGATGATAAATATGCAAACTATGATACTAAAACTAATCTAGTGTAAATGATGAAGTCAAGCCACAGCTATTGAAGCTACAAATTGTATGTTTGTGTTGCCACTACTGATTTATGATGCTGTCCTATTTGTTTATAAATTGATGAATGCAATATATTTTGTAGAATAATATGGCAGATATGAATTATCTGCTAAAAAGACAATGGATTTGTTTAATAAATACTCTAAGTGTTATCCAGGATAGATCCTTTACTATATAAATAATATCAAATAGCATGCAATCTAAATCTTAATGCATGGGGAAATTATTATAAGAAAATACACATTTTGGGAAATAATCTTGCCACCATCAGATTGGAATTATTACTCAATTATTATGAAAACACTCATCAGACCAATATGGGCTTTCTTTAGCCAAAATATCCATTAGGTTCGAGACTAGTGAGTTTTTTCTTAATTGATGTTTATAAGTGATCATAGAAGATATTGAGAGGTGCTTGCTGATTGAATTGAGTGTTCTTTAGACGCTGCAAAAAAACAAATTTTTATTAAAAACTGAGCAAAAACATCGGCAAATCAATTATGACCTGAAGTTATCTCCATTTAAATCCCACAATAAAGATTATAAATTATCTTCTCTTGACGGCAGTTGATTTAACATATTCGATATTTAAGGTTATCATTTAAATTAATTTATTTTAAGCTCACTCCAAGGTAACATTTATCAATAAAGCAGATACTCCACAAGTATTATTGCCAAAACTCCAGTTATAAGTAAAAAAATTAGATCATCCGAAAAAACGCCAAGAAATAAAAGAGATAACAACGTTTTTGCTGCTCTGTGAAGAATTAGACAATGGGAGAGGAGACCAATTGAATCCGGATTTCAACTGTTAGATTTCCCCTTACTTATTTTTAGGTGCGCTGCTATTTATCAACTGCGCAGAATATTTTTGACTATATTAATAATTATTGAATGTAAAAGCTAGCATTGTCGCTTCTCACTATTTTAGCCATCACATTAGCCAACTGTCCCGCCAATTACAAAATCAACGGTCTAATAGCAGGTATATCTCTCTTCATTCAGATTCGGTCACTTTTACGGTCAACCAGAATTCCTCACTTTCGTCTCAAGTTTACCAGTATCAGTTTGAGCACGGCTTTGCAGCTAAACCCACCATCGCACTAGGTACACCTTTACTTACTCAGCCCTCCAGGACTTTTCGATCAACTACTTAATGGCCAATCACTTTTCAGTTTACCCTTCATCCGTAACTGCCAACTCAATACTGTTTTCGTACGACTACTCAAACCCGATGTGGGCAAGTATTAAAATCAACTTTTGGGCCAGTACTGAAAGTCAAATCCAGCTGGGCTACTTCAAAGTTGGTACTGACTCTATCTATTTAGATAATTTTCAGTTAAATACTAATTGCAACTTTGGACTCACTTATACTAATCTTGCCAAGCCCTTTGCTACTAATGATAACCCAGTAGTTCATGTGTTTCTTAATGGATTCAATGTCCAGGGCAGCGCAATACAGATCTCTGCTATTCCTACAAAACTATAAGGAACACGGATGACTATTAAAATTACTCTTGGTTCTAACACAATTGCCAAGCAGGTGTGGCTAAGCTTTATAGTTTTCTCTCCATCTGCAACATCCTTTGATATTTACGATGGAGTGATATCCTAAAATCAACTTACTGGATCCCTTAGTAGTGATATTAGTAATTAATTTTACCAGTCACCTTATATCCTATTGGGTCTTTCCGAGCTTTCAATTACTAGTAATAAGCCCCTTGCCTTTGTTTCCTAAGTGAGCAGTTCCTTTATGCTTACAATCAGTTCTTCTGAAAAATTAGATAGATTTGGACTGACTTATATTGTGGCTGGAATCGCACCCAATAATGTTTGTTCTGCCTGCGGTACTAGTTATATGGCTCACGAAAAGATTTGTGTTTCAGCTTGTCCAACTGGCACTTACCTCTATACCTACAAAAATGGTGGAGCATAATGCAGAGAATGTACCTCTAAAGAAGGATTAATCCTTTCAGAAGGTAAATGCATTGAAATAAATGCTATTACAGCTCATATAATTACAGATGAAGCTTAAGATTCTTACCTTACTAGCAGAATATTGAATTCAGTTCCTCTGGCTAATTCAAGTGTGATATGTTCAGCCAATGCCTTCTTCAATGGTAATGAATGTCTTTGTGAAGTTGGTTATGTCTTAATTTCAGGACAATGTCAAATTTACACCATTTTGCCTTATATTTAAATCATTATTACAAATCTTAACGGATATTCTGATTCTAATTCGACTACTAATTCAACTAATTCAACGAATACAACTAATACGACCCCAACTACCCCAACGACCAATACTACTACAACTCCAACCACTAATACTACCACCCCGACCAATACTACTACAACTCCAACCACTAATACTACCACCCCGACCAATACTACTACAACTCCAACCACTAATAATAATACCACCCCGACCAATACTACTAGCACTCCAACCACTAATAATAATACCACCCCGACCAATACTACTAGCACTCCAACCACTAATACTACCACCCCGACCAATACTACTACAACTCCAACCATTAATAATACCACCCCGACCAATACTACTAGCACTCCAACCACTAATAATACCACCCCGATCAATACTCCAAATACAACCACCAATACTACTACAAATACAACTACAAACACTACTACTACAAATACAAATACAACGACTACCAATACGACCATCCCAACCAATAATACGACACCTTCAACACAAACAAATTCCACAAACACTACCAATGCAACGAATTCCACAACATCCAACACATCACCACCACTTGCTCAGAGTTCTAATCCAGTAATAAATTCAAACAATGTGATCATTACCCTTGTCACTAATCCAACCTTCACCTTCGCGAGCACCACTGATATGCAAAATTTCATGCATGCGACTTTCCCTTCATCGCCAACTCCAACAATGTACTGTAATCAACGTACTGCTGCTTTGAATACTTTCGATTGTTTGTTAATTTATCCCTCAGGTGTACCAAACAAACTATTCTCTGTGAATTTCAGTTACAACTACCAAGGTAAGAGTGGAGCCGTGACTGTGAATGTAAACCCCCTCGGTCCAACCAGCAACCAAGCAACGACAAAGGCAACAACTGTGGGTTCTGGGAGGGTATGAACTTGATGCTGATAATTTTAATGAATGAATTATTCTTTTTTATTACTATTTTGAGATATTCGAAGACTTACAAGATAAATTCATTTCTTTTCAAGCAGAAATATTTTCAAATTTTTAATATTTAATAAGTAACATGTCCAATCTAAATAATGTTATTTCTAATCATTGCAGCTTATCCTACTCCTTATCCTAGTGAGGATTTCTTGGTTTTTGCCACTTGACCTCTTTTAAACCCATCTTAAGCAGGAAGAAGGTCCAGAAAAGATGCATGCATTCTAATACTACTGCCATAGTCAGCAAATAACAGTACTCGAAGTTTATTATGTACCACTAATCAGTGGGAAGTGGTCTATTCTCGAAGACATTTGCCAGCAGACAGAAGGGATAAACAACATGTCGAGTATAAATCCAAAAAAATGTCATGACGATATATAAGGTGATGTTTATCCATTTGATCTCATATTTGGTTTCAATAAAACCTCGTCCAAATGCAGCAAAAATATCGCTGAGATCATGTGCAATCAAGATAGTGGCCCCAGCAGCAGTTTCATTGCACATCATGGAGAAAAGTATCAGATTTACTGCCACGCAATGATGTAGTAGATATTCATAGTATTTCCTCTCTGTCCCTCTTTTTATTACGACCATTTAAAATACGGAAAAAGCATGTACTCCCAACTGCACCATATAGTAAATCTATAAATTTGAGATCGAACCTGTAGGCCAGTTCGGATATTAACGGTACAGGTTGACGCAATTTCCATCTCCGCCCAACATTGAGGGAAACCAGTACTAGGACCTGAATAATGAGTAGGCCATGATCGTCGTGAATGAATAAAAAATTGTATCGATAGAAAATTTTAAGAGGGCCTTGAGCTTGTATTCGCGTTCTGGTCCCGTGTATTTGGGATGGACAATGGCCTATATAGTTTCCCTCATAAAATAGTAGTAGAGATATTTGAGAGCCTGAATTCTTAGAAAAATACGAAAATGCCGAAAAAGCCCACTGCGCTCCAACCTAGCGAGCTGAGTTTAAAGGAGTGGTAGCCTTGACGTATGCTGAGTTCCCGAAAGGCTAGAAATCCTGGTATGCAATATGCTAAAATCAAGAGGAGGACTATATTGACGTATTTAAAGACGCGCTCGGACTGAGAGGGCTGATTCTGAACTGAGAGCTGAGTATTCTCTGAGTTGTTCACCATAAAATATTTGATTTTAATCTGACTGAGGATAATATTATTGAAATGCCGTGCTATTAGATATTTTAAGGTTTAATTTATATTAAATTATAACAGCGCCACCGAGATCCCTTGCTTGTGATTATTGGATACCCTTTAATTAATATTATTATTCGGGATTTATGGAGATAATGATATGCTTTAAATTCACCCAACTGTGATTGATATCCAATCAATTTTACTATTTATACAAAAAATAAATCTTATGGTTGAAGTGAAGTCAAATTTGTTTGCATTGATGGAGATGGGGGATCGCAAAATAGATAAGATCAAGAAGAAGGTCATTATGATTGTAGGAAATATTCGATCTGGTAAGTCCTGTCTATATAATTGGATCCTCGGAAATTAGATGGTGGGAGAAGATAGTGGTAAAGGGGTCAAATATATTAATGTGAAAAATAATAAATTATCCGCTTAAATTGGGCAAGATATCACACCAACCACTCTCATACCCAACTGTTTCAATATTGATAGCTAAACTACTCTTCTGGAAATGGCAGGCTACAATAAAGCTAGCAAATACATCTAAGTTATAGGAGCATCGTATTTTTTGAAAGGAGTTGTCGAGCAGGCATAGGAATTTAAATTCCTAATTGTCATCGGAGAATAAATATTCTTAGATACGACCGGAAGAAGTATAGTGCAAACCCTCCAAGGCTTTCTCAGTATGTTTAATTTCACTGCACTAACCTCTGAAATTAAAAATCAGCTTTTTTTATCCATATCGGTTGTAATTACTCGTGCCAAGCAGCAAAAAAAGCACATTGCTTATTTAAACTTAATTCTTCAAAGAATTAGAGATCCTAAGTTCAAAGTATAGAATCGAGAATTGATGATGGAGTTAGTGGAACATATGATAAATGATAAAAGAGTTGAGTGTTTTGAATTAGCCAAACTCAATAATAGTCCAGAGAAGTGCAATATCTCGAATAGATGCAATGACATGGGGTGGCAATTCATGAAGATAAAATAAATAAATTCACAGATCAAGTAATCTATTACCAGTATTTCTTTATAATATGAATTTAATCGCCTACCAAATGAAGAAAAAGATATTTTTTACAAAATAATGTACTAACGAATAAAGTAATTTACAGATTTTAACTATACTCTTAAAATATTGAAGCGGACCTTCAAATAAAATTGGATAAATTTAGTTCAAAGCTCATTCAAGGAAGCATTATCTGGGGACTCTTTGAATCAATTATTTCGCTTTAGCGATGTATTCTATTCCATATAAACATATCTGAAAAATAATGATAAATACAACCTCGAAGTATAGGGAGGGTAGGGAAGTTCCAAATAATATCATTCCAGTCTAATGTAAATTATTAATAGCATACTCAAAATTTATGAAATATCTGCTAAAATAACCAGCTAATATCTCACCTCTTTTCAATAACTCTCAAAAAAATATTCTGAGTTTTACTCATAACTGTCTGATAATTTTAAACCCTTTTGCAGAAATGTTCTATAATAACAAATGGCAACAAGACTTAAATTTATATTTGCAAGGGGATTCCGTTAATTCTCTTCATTATATTAAATTTATCCTTCGCGAATTTCCGCTGTCAATCAGGATATGAAGGATAGATGCGCCTCTAATATATTTGAATAAAGTAGTTGTACATACATATAAACCTTTATTAAATTCATGCCTATTAATATCTTTTCTCATCTCTTTACAACTATCTCTGAAATTGACAAGTACTAACAACTATTTAATCATTACAAAGAGAAACTTTAATTAAGATCAGATCCCTAAGATGATGTTGATGAGCGCAACAGAAAATAAATTTAATTAAAAGGATATATTATTAATATCAACTCAGTCAAGGCTGACATTTATCTAAAACAAGGAGACAAAATTAGGGCTTGTAATATGTACATTGAAATTTTAAGACTGCTCTGTGCTCAGTAGTGCCTTATATTTAAACTATATAATGATGCCAACAAGACCAAACTCAATGATTTGTATTTAATGAAACTGACAATGGTCTAAAGGGTAGTTAACATTCTAGCTACATTAAACATTAAAAAATACCCAACTGCCAAAAAATTAGCCATTAGACTCTGTCAACATTTTAATGAGATAGATGCTGTCTGTTAGCTCTATGATTCTTTGCTGCTTCATTCCAATAGAGACAAGACTTAGCTCTGTACCATTTACCAGAAATATGCCGATTACTGTATAGAGTGGGGCCGTTACTCTGAGGCTAAGGTGTTGCTTCAGAAGAAGCTGAGGTTGCAAAACTATAATTTTGAGGAGCGCAACAGCACTATCAATGCCATTTATAATCTCATTGAAAATGAGAATTCTCTGCGAGAAGCTGAAAAATAAAGATTTGTTCGATTAAGCTGTAGATAATAATAATAAAACAGCGAAGTACTTGAAGAACTGTTTGGAGAAATTAAAATTTTAATCGCTCAAGGCTCTGAATAAAAAGTAAGTGATCAGAAATAAAAAGTTATTTATTAGAAAAAGCCTTGCAGAAGAGAAGAAAAAGACCTTTTGCAAGCATATAAAAACTTTTATTTAGAGGAGGAGACCGATACTCAGAAAAGGCTAATCGAAAAAATAGAACACATCAAACTAGAGCTGGCTCTGCCCGACTACGAACATTTCTTCAATAACACGCGCACTGCCATTAAACAGTCTCTCCAAAAGGAAATCTTGTCTCTCTCAAAGTACGAGTAGTCACTCAAACTGCCTTCTGATCTAAAGACAGAGCAATTCAACGAACTCACCAAATAGCAGTTTGTGCAGATCTTCGGAAAACCGTATCTAAGTTTGTTCTATCGCACTTCCAAAGTGAAAATACGGACGGTGAAAGAGTTAGTGTTTATGCATGGTCAAAACACTAATGAGAAAGCCATCGATCAATTGGAGAATAGAGTGAGCGAAGGAGTTGAATAATTGTAGCGAATGGTGGAACAGTTGTAAGACTCCTTCGTGAGAACATGGAAGAACAGCAACTTCGATAAATGTTATAAATGAAATTATAATTGACTTGACCATATTATTAATCACCAAGTATAAATCACAAACCCCTCACCAAAATTTAGAAGTCTAGATGTTGCTTATTTTCTTCTTCAGTTGATTCATCGATACCTTTGTCTCTGTCTCTTTTCCGTCTTTACTTTCGATGTTAATTACTATTTTTTTTTACAGCAATGCCTTTAGTAACCCAAGAATAGCCGAGCACAGCCCGCATACCCCTACGAATACTGGATCAATATTTTTGTGTCCTCTTAATTTTAAAGATTTCGTCAGCATTATAAATCTAAAAAAACTGAGAAACAGTTCCAAGATAAAAAATCGTATTTTCCTCCGTCCCTCCAATAGTTTCGTAAACGATTTGACTTCGGCTTCGAGATTGGCTTCGGCCGCTTCCCCTTGCCTCTCCAAAAACGTCTAATTCTTGTTATTTTCCATATTCTGCAGGTATATCGAGTAGATTAAAATAAGGGTATACGCTATAACTCTCAAAAAGGACGAAAAGTTTTTTCGGTACTTCCACATGCGACTGGTACTTTTTTATATGACTTAGCTGCGGACCAGAATATTTAGAAACCAAAGCATGTTGTCAGACAAATAGTAGGTGATTGAGCAGCAGTAAGTAAAAACAGACAGGATTTTGAAGCCGATGGGCTTGTCTGTCTTTAGAATCTTTGTAAGGCCTTTAATCTCGTCGAAGAAGCGAAAGAGGCGGAATACTTTACGAGCTGAGGAAATATTTTCCTTGAGGTTGTAGTAAACCACCATGTCCATCAGTTATTCTGAGTGGAGAATGGCATACTGTGCTTGTAGGCTTGTGCATACGCCGGGATATTGCTGTGTCTGCCGCACACGCAAAAAAATTCGAAAAGATACTGAAACAGCGCGATGAACTTATCTTTGCCCTTGCTGTTGGCTAGAAACAAGGAGAAGAAGATGGAAAAGTTGCTGGTGCGAATAAAGATCTATTTAGTTAACTATTTGGTTATCTGACTGGTCTTCAGGGCACGACGACTCAGATCATGTAGCGAACCAACACTCTTGAATGACATCACCTATGACAATATTATAAGTCAAAGAGATTTAGAATGGATCAATGGTCCATATTTGTGAACTAGATTTAATAAGGTAGCTAGCAATATATTTATGGCCACAATATTAAGAGACAAAATCATCTGGAAAATCAGTGATAGAGGAATCTACGGTTGGGAGCATGAGGCTTACGGTAGATGTTGTCGATTGTGTTTAGCGTATTTATAGTTGCATCGAAACCTTTGTCCACTCCGATGCGGTTGCTTTTGGTTTTGTTGGGTCTGTTATAAGCCATGAGGGTTTTGTTCATCTCAGCTTTTTCGTATATTTCAGATAATTCATACTTTTTTAACGATCTACGTCTACTTTGACTTCGCTCCTTATCCTTTGAGCGACTGATTAGCGATACTCCATAAGTCTATTGATACTTTCGACTTATTGTATCATATCCTTGCTGTGGTAAATGCCCAATTGTCTCCTTACCTGCCCTTGTCACTGATTAGTGTGAGCTCTTTTCAACACTAATTGTTCTGTCATCTCTTACCTTCAAAGAATTACCTAATTTATGACTAGGGGTATAGAGTTGTCTCAATTTGTTCCTCTAGGCAGATTCCTTTCCTTTGGAAAGGAGATCTCTCCCTCTACGAGTGCTGACATTATTATTTGAGAGGTGATAGGATTTGTGCCCGATGCCCGGATGGCTATTGCTATTTTTTTAAAGAATTGATTCCTTGGGATTGAAATTCGATACAGTGTGATCGAATGACGAGACATCTGCATAAAAAATAAAATACTATCATATGATATCTTGCGAATGGGCTCGATGAGTGAAGGGTCGAAAAACTTACTGCCCAGATAGGCCTTACTAACTCCTCCATCTCGCACATATTTCTTGAGCAATAAGTAGTAAGTAGTAGTGGCATCATTATGGCGATTAGCCTATATGCACTTCCTGGTGAAATTCAAATCGAACCCTAGATTAACAGTTTCTTTCATTATGTGTTAGTCAATGGGAATGCGATGGTAGCCCACAATAATACCCTGAGAGGTCGTCAACTGTGGAGCTATTGATAGCCATTTATGCTTGCGAATGTCTTCAATTTGGTATCTTTTATTCGGATCTACTGTCAATATCTTGCTTAAAATATCCTTTGCATCTTCAGATAGGGTCTTTGGCACTTTATATTCTCCTGAGAGTATTTTTTGATAAAGTTTAGATGTTTAAGGATCTTCAAAGGGCAAGCATCCACACAGCATTGCATAAAGAATAACGCCGCAACTCCAAATATCGACGAGAATGGCCTAATATCTATTCTTTCCCTCAATCATTTCAGGTGCAGCGTAGCAGGGAGACCCACACGCGGTTTTTAATTTTTAATCTTTATATGATAATCCTTACCTTTTCTGTACGTATTGGACAGTCCAAAATCAACTAGTCTGATAGAACGATCATAGTCAATTAACAAATTTTCGGGCTTAAGATCGCGATGAACGATATTAAGTTTATGTATATACTCGATACCTCCAATAATTTGCTGGAAGATCGTGCATGCCTCTTCTTAAGTCACTCTACATATACCATCTCTTACTTCTTGCACTTGACGATATAATCGAACAACTCTCCACTCTCCATGTACTCCATGATGAGAAACAGCTGTTTTGGGGTTTAGATGATCTAGTATAACTGGATGATGTTGGGGTGCCGAATGAGTTTTAAAATGTGAATTTAGCGTGACACTCTCTCGACATCTGCCACATCCACAATCTTTTACTTCTATAGAATTTTTATCGCAACTTTTTCACCAGTTGGAATATGAATGGCCGATTTGACCTTTCCGAATGTACCCTTGCCGAGGGTTTTACCTAAACTCACTACATGCGTACCAATAACGTAACTTCCTATGGTCTTGGTGCGGGAGGGGTCTAACTCAGCCGCCTTGGCCTCCATGATTTCGTTCATTTATCGGATTGATTAATAAATATATTGGATAACTTCAAACAATGAAAATTCCTGATGTCAGCGGAATCGCGCAGTTTTTGTGAAAGAAAGGAAATAAATAAAAAATGGTACTTCAATTTTATTGTTCCTGTTATGAATTACAAAAATAAATATCTAAAAGTATTAAGGATGATATATCTTTTTTGAATTCAGTAACAAAAGGATTTAAATTTAAGTGAATCTCTCAAATAATTAAAAATAAGAAAGCATAATTACTTCCCCAATTGAAATTAAAATCTATTCATTTTTATATATAATTTATATAGTATTGAAACTGCAACACTCCTTTTATATTATCCCATATTTTATTATTTTTATTTTTGAGCAATTATCCATTTTATAAAGAAAAATCTGCGAATTTTTGAATCATACTGGGTCAACAGTTTAATTTTAATCTAGTAGAAGTCAATCATTTTTAGTCTTCGTCTGATTATGAGTCTGAAAACAGTCCATTAAACTATCTGGTATCTCTCTTTGCCCAAATACATTTGCAGATTACTATAAACAATACGAATGAGACGATTAGGACTACAGCTATTAATAACCATTTAAGCCAAATAGTTTTAATAGTTTGAATTTGGATGATTGAGTAAACTACACCAGTAATGACCAACCAGAAAACAAAAAAGAGGCTCATTGCTTGCCACCAGTTTGCTGATCTATATAAGATTCTTTTGACTTTTAGCGAGTTTCTTTTTCCTATATTTGCGTTTAATTTCATCTTTGACGTTTTGTAAATGAATTGGCTCATTCTGCTTGAAAATACCCCAATCCGGTTTCATAATATTGAAGTTTTTAAATGTTCATCTTTTTCAAAGTCAACTACCCCTTGCAAATTTGGACAAAAGTAGCTTCAGTGTCTATCTGCAATTTATATTTCGGAGCCTTGAGCTATAATTAGTCACTAAATAAGCAATCGGAGGGCTACACTTTTTCCATTGTCATTGGCATTATGAAATCTTAGTTATATGCATCATAGTATATGAGAATATGAGAAATATAATAAACCTTTAAAATAGCCCTTCAATGCAAATATGTAATAAAATAAAATAATATTGGACTCAATGAGCAATGGGTTTGAAAAAAAAATATTGTCCAGATCGGTTTTGATAAAAGGAGATTTAACAAAGTGATACTTCGTTAATTTTATCGATATTAATAGTTTAATCAATTTTATTCTCACACTCATGAAGAGGAAATAGTTCCTGCATCGACTACTTCAAATATCAGAATTGAATTAGTACCTGAATCCGCTCAAGGACATTCCCCTCATCTTTAGCAAACCGTTTAAAATAGAACAAAGGGTAGACAACCGAGAGTCTCACCTTTACAACAGGACTAAATAGCAATTTCACAGTTAGAATCATGATAATGAGGAATTCAGGCATGGAGAGGTTTTGATTATCAATCAAAATAGAACGGCCAAAAATCTAATAACTAAGATTAACGCCAATAAAAAGAACAACTCCAAAAGAAGATTAAAATCTATGCCAGCTAATTCCAACATTACAAATGACCGAAATTAAGAATTTTCAATGGAAAGAACAGAACAAATGGCATAACAATCATCCGATCGCAAATTTTCATTTGCTTCTGTGGATATGAAGCAAAAGCTTTCTCCCAAAACACAGCATTTTATGAGTATTAGTGAGATTCGCCCCCAAATAAGCCCTACCAAGAAGATAGCGCACAGATAATTAATCTATTCAAAGCAAGGTCGGCAAAATATTCGACATAAATAATTGGAAGAAAAAGATTCTATGCCAAGGAAACACTCGATGATGGAATCTTCTTGTGAGCAGAATCAAAATTGTATTAAGACAACCAGACCGACATTCCAAAAAATGGCTGCCAAAAAAATAAGAGAAGCCAGCAATAATATATAAAGCAATATTCAGGCAAACAAAACAAATGAATCTATCAATTAGATCATCACTATCGCGAATGACAAAAGGAACCAATAAAGAAAAGCCAAAATAAGTATGCGTAAATAAATAAATAGGAACTATACTAAACCGTTCATGCCCCCGCCCAAACTAACAGCTCGATCCTATATAGTGTATTAAATTAAAGAAATCCCTGAAGAGTCGAAGGTAATCGTGTCTTTTAATAGCAAACTTAGTCAAGAAGTGGCCTCTTTAACGAAGATAATGACTTGCATTCTAACGATAGAGATATGCAGGGATCTTGATTTGGATAAGTACGCTACTGAGGTTACTATTGGCAAGATGGAAACATCCATTGGGGGCACTACAGCTGATTTAGAAGAGGGACAAATTTATACCATTTAGCAACTACTATATGGACTCATGCTGCCGAGCGGGAATGATGCGAGTGTGGCTTTAGCAGTTTGGGGTGGAGGGAGGCTCCTTTAAAATTAGAGGCAAATTGAATTAAAACTAAATTTTTAAAAATAAAAAAAGAGATAAACTGAATAATGGAGCAAGAATCAAACCTCGACTTCATGTCTGAGCACCAACAGTCCTCCTGATTATCGCAAACCCACAAAATCTGAATGTTATGCTAGATTTATTCAATCCATGAATAGCAAAGCTAAATATCTCAATCTATCAAAGACGTCATATGCCAATTCTCATGGTTTAATGAATCCCAGTAACAAATCATCAGCTTTTGACATAGCTCTTCTCTGCGAATATGCAATGAAAAATTAAACTTTTAGAAATATTGTCCATTGTCGCAATTTTAAGGGAACAATAAAAGTCAGTCACGAAGGAAAGAAAGCCAAAATGTATGAAACTAAAAGCGAAAATCATTTAGAAGGAACAGGATAGAGTGAAGATTATCAAAATTTGCAAGTTAAACATCAGCACCATTTCAAATAACCACCACTATCTGCAAAGACGTCTTCAATTGAATGGTAATTCGATCTTAAGACAGGTAAAATACTCATAAATTGCTTCATCTGCGTCCTAAGGAGTATTTAGGCATAAAAACAGGGTTTACAACTGCTGCAGGCCCATGCCTAGCTTCGTGTGTCTCAGTTGAGGAAAGATAATTTATTATTGTTGTGCTGGGATGTGAGCGTATGAGTTTCCGCTTTCATGAGACTTAAATCTTGAAAAAATGGCTTTATAAGCATGAAAATATAGCAAAATCAAAGTTAAAGCAGTCAACCACCTCGCCTGACGAACCTTTATGCGAGTAAGGTGTGGGATAGGCTAACTTAAGCAACATTCTGAAGCAGCTTGCTATATAGTAGTAAATCTAAGACTGAAAATATTGTTTTCTTTATTCTTATACTGGACTATCAATAATTTTAATATAAAAGTATTCCAAAGTTCCTTATTGGAGAAAGATAATTCTGTGAGGCTAAACTATTCCTAGAACCGATAACAAATATTACCAGTGAATATTGTATCAGCTTAAAAGTAAAAGTAGCTTCCAAATTATATTGATATACTGTGTGTTATAAGGCTGTTATCATCAAATATTATTTTAAACAAATGGAACCTCTAGGCTCATCCTCATTGGCAGTTAGCGACATAGAATACATCCGTACCATGGGCGCCTACAAAC
>Ga0302186_10000107_pt1 | contig 75038 bp, 64 predicted proteins | sample II_Bog_E1_2_FD_198782 | JGI IMG/M metagenome (GOLD analysis project Ga0302186, IMG submission 198782) | Peat permafrost microbial communities from Stordalen Mire near Abisko, Sweden - II_Bog_E1_1 | ecosystem: Environmental > Terrestrial > Soil > Wetlands > Peat | place: Sweden: Abisko...
AGCAAAAGAATCATTCAATAATTGATGTTGTGTGCAAACCTTATTAATAATGGGTGCTTTGCTTAACTTTTTATATGCATACCTTTATATTTATTTCTATGAATAGAGGATGGTCCTCATTTCATTGATTAGAATAAGATTACGAGCATCTATTTATTTTATACATTGCTTTTATAAATATAATAATCATGACTATTGCTGATGTGAGCAATAACTTGGCCTGAACTTATCCTTAATACTTCTGATATATTACTAAATGATGCATAAATCTAATCTCATTCGGTTTACATATCAAAAAATTAAATATTCATATCATTTCAAATATTAGAAATTATCACAACTTACAAATTTATGTTAACAATTCACCTATCACTCTTGTTTATTTGTCTAATTAAATAGAGTGTTCTTGTTTCAATAGTTTTTAAAGCAAAAATTATATGAACTAAAAACCCAAGGAATTACTCATTTCGAAAGTTACGAAATAGAAAGTGGAAGCCGCCAAGAACTTCATTGAGCTGCGATACTCCAAAATGATACAACAAGAACAGCAAAAAAAAGAATATTGGGAACTTCTTAATCAAAAGATGCGAACCTTGGGCATGCCAGTTACCGAACAATAGGAAATCAAACGCCAAATCAATCATGAATAAGCAATCCTACTAAGAGAATAGCGAAAGAAACTTACAATATACGACTTCAAGTCCATAAAGATTATCGGTAAGGGAGCATTTGGAGAAGTTCGGCTGTGCAAGTGGGGCAAAACAAACGAGCCAGTGGCAGTAAAAAAATTAAAAAAATCGTAAATGATTTTCAAAAATAAAGTGATGCAGTCCAGATAAGAAAGAAATGTCCTAGCAAATGCGGATAAAAATCCTTGGGTAGTTGGACTGAAATGTTCGTTTCAAGATGCTGATAACCTCTATCTTGTCATGGAATATTTGCCTGGAGGAGATCTTATGAACCTACTCATGAAAAAAGATATATTTACCCACGAAGAAGCACAGTTTTATATCGCAGAAATTCTTCTCTCTTTGGATTCAGTTCATAAAATGAAGTATATTCACAGAGATCTCAAACCGGATAATATATTGCTTGATGTGACAGGCCATATAAAGCTTTCTGATTTTGGCCTATGCAAACATACATAGATTCGGCCCAAACGACTTACTGATAACCTCATCAAGAAAAATAGTGAGAGCAGTCTAAGATAAATCTAGAAAAACTAGTACGCTAAAGATTACCATAAGAGAAATAGAAAGTTGGCCTATTCAGCTGTAGGCACGCCCGATTATGTGGCACCCGAAGTTCAGGGTAAAAGTATGATTTTGATTATTTAGTTGGATACACCGAAACTGTAGATTGGTGGTCAATGGGAGTGATATTGTTTGAAATGCTTGTTGGGTATCCTCCTTTTGCCTCTGAAACGCCCAGATAAACTTGGCATAAAATTCAAAACTGGCGTAAATATTTCCTTATTCCTGCGGATGCAAAGGTAAGCACGCAAGCAGCTGATTTAATTCGAAAACTTATTGCAGATTGTAAATAAAGATTGGGAATGAATGGGGTTGAGGAAATAAAGGCCCATCCTTTTTTCATTGGCATAAATTGGAATAAAATCAGGTCAAATTCATCTTATTTAGATAGAAAAAATCACCATATATTCCAGAAGTTAAAAACTCATGGGATACACAAAATTTCGATCCATATGAGGAGTAGGAAGCGTGGTTTCCTCCTGAAGTTCTGAATAATAACAAAGGTAAAAACAAGAATCCATAATTTATTGGGTATACATATAAACCAGTAGAAGATAACAACTCGGCTTTGCTTAAGGCTTTAGTCGATTTGGATAGCTACAGAACTCCATCTATCAGTCAACTCGACAGTCTTGAGTACTTACAATTGGAGAAGGATTAGGATGATTTTCAAAGAGAATCTCCTACCAAATTAAAAAGAATTCAAGAAAAATCAGATAGAATGACAAAGCAATACTCAGTATCGACAGTGGCTCTAAATTCTAAAAAGAATTAAGATAAATAAAAGGAAAGATACAAATTTTATTATGGAGATACACCCTAAAAAAAGCCTTCCCCGGGACAAAAACTGGGAAAGAAAAGTCCGAAGCAAAGCCCAAAGCAAAGTCCAAAGCGAACTCCAAAGAGAAGTCCAAAAGTTAGTCCTTCAACAAAGGATAAATAGTAGCGTAAGGCTAAGGTAAAGATCCTTCAAAAAAAATTTGGTACCTAAAAAATATGAATATATCTACTTTATAAATATTGAATCAAGTATTGATTATTAAACTAAACTAATTGATTTAATTACTGTCTTTATACATCAGCGAGGCGCTGTTGGAAGGCCTATGAATATTCTAAGCATACTAAATTTGATATTATATAATTATTGTCTATCAACATGGCTTACATCTACGCCGGCACTGCTTATAATCAAGTTGTAACCTTTGCTCCTGCCTGTAAATCCAAACATAAAACACTATATGGCCCTATGAGCCGATAAATAGTCAATCACATCACTCTTAACTTTGATTAAAATAGCGTCTTTTATAGCACTTCCAAACATATTAACATGATACTCGAAAATGGAGAAACCTCAAGGGTAGCGCAAGCCTAAAAGGATTAAAAGATTATATACATCGACTATGATCATGATTTCAGTAACCTCAGATATGGAATCTCTAATGGTGGGGTCAAAGCAGTTGGAAACAAATAGGGTGAGCAAAATTCGTAACCAATAGTGTTGTTTAAGGGAGATGGGCCCAATAAATATCTTGGAGCAAAGGAGACTTAAAATAAGGAACAATATCTCTTCTATGGAAAGGGAATTGTGCCCTACATAGCTAATTTGCCAAACGGACTTGTCAGTTGGAGAGGCAAAAATGTTAAGCATGACGAATTGGATCTAGAAGTACCCATTAATGATGTTGATGCCGCCTTTATTCGAGACTAAAAGTTCCATGCTATTCTGAATGGTAACAACAAGTTGAGAATATATGACATCAGAGGAACTAATCGAAGGCCATGCTCGGATATTCTTCTGAAAACAACACAAAAGGCGAATATGACTCGGATGTTAATATCAAATTGCAAAAACTATTACTATTTCAGCAACGATATTGGCTAGATTTTCGAATGTGACAGTCGAAAATAATGGAATATTGTCAGTAAATTTAAAGGAATTACGACTACTATCACGGATATGGCGATTTCTGAGAAGGAACTAGTGACTTCCAGTCTTGATTCTTATGTGAGGATTTTTAATCTTGAGGATAAGAAGGAAGTCAGGAAATTCTACCTCAATAAACCAATTTATTCCCTATTTGTTCTCTTCAGCGAGGATGATGAACAAAAGGAAAAAGGGGAATTTAATGAGGAAGAAATTGATTTAGCAGAGGACGAGGAAGCTGAGATGAAGCCTATCAGTAAAATTAAGGCAATACGCAAGAGGAACAAAGTGGGTTTGAAGTATCTCTAACCCAGGGAATTCGATGATGTTGAAATCAAGCAAGAGGACATCAAAAAAGAGGAATGGTATCAAAAACTTAATCCGATAGACCGTAGAGAGTTTTAATAGCAAATATGATTTATATGATCACCCTCCGCATTTGGATTTTCTGTTTTCTTCTATCAATAATTTATCAGCTTAACAACAAAACCATTTTGAACCATTTTCTTTAAAGTAACAATAATAAAAATAATGAGCAAGAGTTGACGAGATTTACAATTTGTTAATCTTTCAAAATAAATAAACTGGCTTCATTAACCTTTGTCGAAAGACCTCATTTTGTGTGAAATTCACTATATTAAAATTATCATTCAAGGTTGGTTGATGCAAAACAATCAATGCGGTAGTCCACTCCTCCGTAATTCCTATAGCTATCAATTACGCGAACCACAACAACCTCGCAATCCTCCTAGTCGACCACTCCATTTGCCTGCACAACTAAATACTAATAAAAATGATTCATTTGCTTCCACTATCAAGAGCATGGAAAGTAAGATTGAAGGTATGGAAAATCTTGCAAAAAGGAAATATACAATGGAACCTGTTTCAGCGACTAATAATGGAGATTTATTGACTGGAAATAATCAATCAAGTAGTCAACTGCCACGAGACCCTCATCCCTAAGGATCGGGTAAGCAACAGCTTAGAGGATCCTTGCATTCCACCATGACGAAATTTGATTACTCTCCGATGAGAAACACAATGCATTTCAATCCTTTAAGCAAAAACACTAGTCTTAACTTAGGAAATCAAGAATCAAAAGAAGGAAAATCGCTTCGGGATCTCAATGGAAGTCGTCATCCATACCAATAGTGTAGTAGCGCCCTCCTAAAGCCTAGTGATCGAAAGGACGCATAGAAAATGTAAAAAAGCATCTCCTTTATTAAGAGTGACCATAAATAAGCTCCTAAATTTATCAGTGAGAGAGCAATTCAACATCCACATTTAATTTCTTCAAAGAATCCTTAAGTATTTAAGGAAACAGTATAAAATTCCAATAAAACTTCAGCAAGCAGCCATACAACTTCTGAAGTTGAGGAAAAGAAGTTATTTACTAGCTTAAATGAGATTCTTGAGAGCAAAAATAAAGACTTTAAAGGAAAGACTGAGCGGACAACTCCTAGAAAATGTTCACAGAATATTAATGGCTTTTAGATTGGATGCACCCTCGGCAAGGGGAAATTTGGTTAGGTCTTTATGGCAAGACACGCAGACTCAGGTTTTATTGCTGCAATTAAAAAGATATAAAAAGCAAAAGTAAAGGAGTTCAAAATGGTGAGTCAGTTCGCAAAATAGATAAAAGTACACTCTTCTTTAGATCATCCAAATATTGTCAAATTTCATGGAGTTTTTGAAGACAAGGATTATATTTATTTGGTGATGGAGTATCTGAACGGGGGTACTCTCTTTGATTATCTTAATAAAGTCAATTGCATTGCAATCAAGGAAACAGTCGAATACCTTCGAGATATCATTGATGCTTTGACACACATGCATGATAAGTGCATAGCTCACAGAGATATTAAACCCTAAAATATTGTTATTTCTTCGGAGGGTGTAGCTAAACTATGTGATTTTGGGTGGTCGGCAGTGATTGAGACTCCCCGTAAGACGTATTGCGGGACATTAGATTATGCTCCGCCTGAAGTGTTGCAGAGAAAGAATTATGATGCTTCCGTCGACATTTGGTGTATTGGGGTATTGACTTATGAGTTATTGACTGGAAGAGCTCCCTTTGAGTCTGATCATCGCAACGTTGTGATGGAGAAAATATTAAATGTATACGTTTATTTATAAAGGTCGATAAAGTGAAAATAGAGTATCCAGGAGATATGGCACCATAGGCGAAGGAATTTATCTAATGTTTGGTCCAAAAAGACCCAGCTTTGAGACCAAAATGTCACGAATTGCTGAAATTTAAGTTGTTCACAACGTATCTGCCAAAATCAGGCAAAAATAAGAAAACGCAGTGATCCAGACATTTTTAAACTGCATTCAAATTGTATCTTAATTAATCAACTATCTTATGGTTAATATTTATTGTTGAAACCAAAATATGATTAGTCTTCTAAAGAGTTAAATTCCATAATGTTAAAAATCAAGCAATGTTAATATTTTTATCATACAAATTTATATCTTAAATCAATCACATTCGTGTAATTGCCTCATTGACCGCCTTTTCAATTTATGAAAGGGCATTTCCATTAATCTCAATATCTTCAAGTAAAATATTTGATCTAATGGCCTCACTCAAATATCTTTTTTATTAGGAAATAACATTGTTGAGCAACTCGCCAAATCTTTCCCTCGAACCCGCTCCGAATTTTGCTGCCATATTGTAGCAAGCATATTTAGCCTGCTCAAACAAATACATCTCAGTAAGGTATAGGATGTATTCCTTAGCTGCCATTTCGTCGTTATTAATAATCTCTTTATAGCATTCTATCACATCTGAAGGACTCTTTGCAAGTTTGAATAAAAGCAAAGCTTCCTTGACTAGATTAGCTTTTTTGAAAGCATCAGTAATTTAATTTAAAATTAAGGTGACCATCCTTTTATCCTTCTGCTCTTTGAGCATTTAAACCAATCGAGTAAGAGCCTATTTGGGATTGGAGTATTTAATGAGCTTCAGCTGACATTTTTAATAGAATGGCTGGAGGCTTGAAGAGATTGGTTGTTTTCTGTTGATAAATTGCATGGACTTCTCATAAAATTACTTGATTTAGTTGGAACTTTATGCTTCTACCAGTAATTTTAAAACAGATTAATTGATGTCTTATGAGAATAAGAGTTTGATTGCTTCAAGATGCCTTGCAAAAGAGGGTGGTTTGTAATTCGTTACTTTTATGAAGCTAAATACCTCGAATATATTTTGAAAAAACGGCAGATCTTAATGCTAAGTAAAGAAAATTTGGAATTTGATTAGGAAAGTAAGAATTTATTCAATTTTGTTTACGAAAGATTAGGCATTTAGTTCTTCCATTGATGTTTTTAAATTGTAATAATTTTCAACAATTTTGAAAAGATTTATTTTTTTAATGTTATTAGCGTCTAGCAAAGCCTGTATTGCCAAATTAGGGATGATTTCAGTATTGCTCTTGTCAATTTTTCTCTTCTTTTTTAATTATTTAATACTGTTTGCTGTAAAATTAACTTGAGAAAATACCTCTTTAATTGTTTAAACTAGACTTTACAATAATTGACTACTTTGAGATATATAATCGCCAATAATCTTTTCTTCATCAAGACTCCAGCTCAACTATTTTAAGCGATTTTTATCTATTTCACAATTCGGAAGGTTTTATAGTCGTTTTGCCAAGTCAATGATTTCTTATTCTTCTGAGCCTTATCCAGTAGACTTTTTCACAATAAACACTCTATTTTTGTTGATGATATTTTTAAATAATTTTTAAACTGCCTCGATGTTGACTCCTTTTTATTTGACTAAGCTTTGCTGCATCATCTGCAGTCTCTTTGGCATGGTATCCTATTTAATATCAGAAGGTGACTTGGTAACTATAATGCCAATACTATCCAAGAGATCGTCATTAAACTCACCATTAAAGAGATCCATGAAGCTCATCAACACCTTCTTCCAAGGAGCTATATTTGTTCTTGTACTTTTTTATTCAACAAAGATTAAAAATCCAACTCTTTAAATCTTTTAAAACATATAGCTTGCAGTAATTTTCTGTTAAAAAGCCGTCCATTTTTTTGTATCGGGAGCTAAGCAAAAAGAAGGAACATCTAGAATTTTTACATCTTCTTTATTGTCATTATTTGCTTAGTAGACTACGGGAATAGTTGTCTGTATCTTTAAGGACTTAACTGAAATCACGTTTTAGAGGTTATATTTACCTCCTTCATAAGTTAGTCCATTAGATGGATTCTTGAAATAATACTTTTTGATCAATTCGGCTAATGTGGTTCTTCCAGTATGACTGTAGCCAATTAACACGACCGATTTAGGTATTTTATCAAGAATGGTCCATCCATTGACAAGTTTGTTGATATTGATATCGCTCATACTTATATCTAAATTTTATAAGACTTATTATTCTTGAGTTGAAGTGATAATTTAAATATTAAAGAATTTCATAATAAATTTATTTAGCGAAGATAATCTCATTAATGGATGACTTCAAAGAGATATAAAGTTAATTTTAAGAATGCATAAAGATCCAGTGTTTATAATCACAGAATAAATAATTTAATATTGTTCTGTGGTCTGCTAACAATAGCCCAAAAGATAAGCAAGCACTCAGCAAAAATGCTTTTAAGTCGCCAAATAATTAAAGAGTTAAAATTAATATAGAAATATCTAAGTTTATAAATCAGTCTTTCCATTTATTCATTTTTCGGTATGTTGTCTTCCGCATCTTCTCGATGTATTTTATCAAAATGATCTTCGATGACATACTCATTCCTCCCCTCAAGATATTTTGAACAAAATATTTCGATTAGAAAAACTATCTGCATTTTAAACGGATTTGCTAATGTTTGAATAAATCATCAAAATTCTCGAGCCTGAGTTTTTCAGTCATGAATTTTTTCACTGCAGATAATTACTCTTGGGATAATAGTTTTATTTGAGCTAACATTTTTAAATATTTTATTGTTTCCGTTCTTAAATATTTGCCCAAGTTTTTTGTTTCACAACGATCTCCTCTAATACACTTTTCTCTTCTATACAGTATGTCTAATGAAAAATCTAAAGGCCTTATTTAGGCTGGATATTATTTGGCCTATATATTTTAGACTGAAGGTTTTTCAGTAGGTAAGTTAAAGTTTGAAATTTCAATAGCTGCAATGGAAATAGTGTCAATAAAATTGACAGGATCAAGACCCAAGCCAGTTTTTTCCTATTCCTTTTAAAAGCAGTAACTTTAGAGCATATTCACATTTCCAAATCCATACCTTTGATCATCCAGTGATTTGATAGTGGAAAATAATTGTGAGTTGTTGTAGTCATATTGCTATGGCTCGAGGAAATTGAGGCATTATTCACTGTTTTCGTACTAATAGTTCATTTCTTCTGTGAATTAATTATAAATTATCTTTTTTCGATAGTTAAAATATGAATATAGATACAATTATGGAAGGTTAGCAGATGTGGCAAAGGTGTATGGAACCTCATTTTGATTGTATAATGCCTAATTAAAATACCATAATACTATAACAAAATAAGGCAATATCATTAAAATTAGCCCTCCTCGTCGTCATTTTAAATTACTGACTGTTCAAGGTGTCCATGCTGCCGTATTTCTTTTTGCACCTCTCTTTTACGCCTCTTAAGTTTTCTTCTTTCTTTTTCCACAGTCTAGTCAACATCTTTATTCTGATGCAATCTTTCCTCCATATCTTGTATGGTGTTAAAATCAACTTCCTCTTGGTTGGAAATTACTCGATTTCTTCTTCTATACTCATCCGCAGTGATGGGATTTCCCTACTCATCAAAAAATACTTTGTTTCTTCCTTCGTAATGGCCCTAAGATTTAATTTTTTTAAGCTGGCGCTTAGAAGCCGCCAATGGGGCTTTTTAACCGCTATTTTTAACTATCCCTTTGACTGTCAATAGTTCACCATTGTGTTAATCCTATTCCTCAGCCTATCCTATTTCTTCTACGCCTTCTTGGCTTTATTTTGGTTTTAATTACTTGCCTTCCATCTTTTTCATTTTTTGCTTCAGTCTTAATTTTTAAATTTTAGATAATTTGGGCTAAGCCTCTCCCTCTTTCTCTTCTTTTTCTTATTGTTAATTTTCTGAATCAGATTATTCTTTCCCTTTTATATTTATTGATGGAGCGGATGGTAGACCAAAGGAATGAGCCAATTTTTATAAATCTATTTTTTTCAAATTAAAAATTTGTTTATTATGAGCCTTATGAACACATCTTAAATAAGATATGAGAGATCTTTGGGCTAAATATTTAACATCTTGATGCTCACTGCAAATAGATTGGAGTGATGATTCAACTCTTAAATATCTCTGAGGGTTTTGATTAATTTTATGGAGCTCTACTCCTTTTTTCTTTAAGTCTTAGATAAACTATAATTCATGATCGCTCACTAGCACCAGAGAACGACCTTAAGATCTATAGCGAGCAGTTCTTCCCACTCGATGTACGTAAGTATCAGGCTGATCTGGAATATCAAGTTGAAAAACCCAATCAACCAAAGGAAAATCAAGCCCTCGAGCTGCTATGTTTGTGCATAACAAGACACCATGCCGTTTTTAGCAGAAGGTGAAGTAAATAGCCATTCTTTTCTTTTGTTTCTGGTGCCCTTGAAGTTCATAAAGTGGAGATCCAAGTTTAAATTTACGAAAAGCCTCATAAAGGAAACGAACTTGCTTACATGTAGATAGAAAGACAACTATCTTCTGCTTTTGATGGCTCTTTAGAAATGAATAAAAGGTATTTATTTTTTATTCAGGAGAGACCACCATATAGTATTGAGTTAATTTTGCAGGTGTTTAATAAGATCCATTCATCTTATTGCTATTTGAGGGTTATTATTGTCTTGCATTGACTCCTTGCAGCAAAATCTTTTAGGGCTCTGATGTGCAAAGACCAGCCAAAGCATAAATATCTTTTGTGACAGTTGCTGAGAAAAGTAAAGTTTGACATCGTGGAAGTTGTTCCATAATAGCCTTTAGAGGTTCCTTAAAACCCATTTATAACATTACATCAGCTTCATCAATAACCAGCATTTGTAAATTACTGGTCTCAAACCCATAAGTTTCCTCCAAATGATGGAGAAGTCTACCTGGAGTGCAAATTAAGATATTCATCAATTTAATTCTATCTTGTTCGAACTTGACGTCCTTTCCTCCAATCACTAATCCAACACTTATTTCTAATTTTTAAGTAAAGGAGTTTAATACTTAAAAGACCTGCATTGCCAGCTATCTAACTGGTACAATGACAATTGCTCCCAACCCGTCCATTGGAATGAATTTATGTCTATACAACTTTTCCACCAAAGGAATAAGGTAGGCTAAGGTTTTTCCTGATCCTGTTCGAGATGAAACTAAAACATCGCGATCTGCAAGAGCATGTGGAATGGAGCATCTTTGAACTTCAGTCATTTTAGTGAACCCTCTGTTAGTTAATCCCTTGAGAGTAGTTTGGGAAACAGGCAAATCAACAAAATTTATCTTGTATTTGGAGTGAAAATCTTGCTGATCGATGAGTTATTCTTATTTTTGAGCTTCTTCCAGTTTATAATCGTAGAAATACTCCCCTGACTTGGGTGATTAGTTTTGTATTCTCTCTTCAAGCGCTTCCACATCGGCAAAGCGTTAAACTCTGCCCTTATTTTTTATTTTTTGCATTGTTGAGATAAAATGTTATAAACTTTAATTAATAATGAGATATTATTATCGTTAACACTGTTCTCTTTTTTATAGCAAGAAAGTCAATTATAATATACGCAATAAAACAAACATGCCTAATCTTTATTAATGGTCAACTGCGAATAATTCGCCTTTATTATTTTCTTATTAATTTTAAAAAAATTGATGAATACTCGAATGGAGCAGTTTGAGAAGTCAGAAATGGGTTTTGCTCATTTTGATCGCATTAAACTTCAGCGGAAGAGAGTATTATCTTTTTGATTTAGATGGAGCATGTACTGGAAGTAATTAAAGATCTTACATTTAAAAACAATGAACTTCGAAAACAGAATATACTGCTTAAACAATAGTCTGAAGGAGAAAATTTATATAAAAAAATGTATGAATAAGTCGTAGCATAAAAGGCATTGCTGGTTGAAAAGAACCAGATCATGAACAGCGAACTTCAAAGTTTAAAGGAGACCGCTCTTCATCAAGAGATAATTATTAATTCACTTAAAGAAGAACTGTATAGCAATTAGTTTAAGGGAAAAAGCAATTCCAAATTACCCGAAGACCAAACCTGTAGTCATAAAAAGCATCACAGATAAACTAGTGACAACAACATCATAATGGAGGAGTATTTGATCTTGAAAACTCAATACGAAGATCTTCAAAATGAATACAGTAGGCTTTATCAATAATTTTGTTCCAAGTAAAGATAAAATTTGGATATGACTGACTGCATCCAAGCAACTTCCAAATATTAAGGAAAAATAGAATAGATACTTAATAACAATTATAGATCTAAAAAGCTATCAGGATCAGGCAATATAGACGATAGATTAGAATATTTTAAGTTGCGGGAAAAATATGTAAAAGTAAAGAAAATTAAGAATTAACTGTTGAAAGAGTATTAAATTATGAAAGATGAGTTGAGTGGTATGAAAATACGATAACAGCAGTACGAATCATTGATACAAGTCTTAAAGAATAAAAGAACTAAGATATGTTTATGCCATATTAATAAATTTTAAAAACAAATGTCTCAAGCCAATTTGATAAAAGCTGAAGTTAATCGCTAAGATAGCCTTTGATCCTCTAATACTTATTTTTATTCAATAATAATTTAGCTGAGACTCATGCATTTATCTCATTAATTGTATTTAAAACAAAGCTAATTCTAATCATAAATAATATGACCCTCTGTATTAAATAACTATACTGGATGATATACGATCATGACCGTGCTTTGTTGTATTTATCGTTGAGGCGCTTCATTCGATCTTTGTTCTTAGGTTCAATGACGTTAAGAATGTCCGGAACGTGATGCATTATATATTAGAAGGTATTCACAAAATATTCCTCTTATTCAACCTACAAATCGCTTTCTGGCTTCTCAAATTCCTTGAATACCTGCAATTTTTTATAAGTTGATTCCTTCTTTTCCTTAGATTCATTTTCTTGAACGAAACTGGTGATGTTACGCATATTGAAACGATCAACTGTGTTGCAAATGAGATTATTTAGGATTTGGCCTAATAAGTTCAAGTCCTGAAAGTAACTAAATAATAATGTTGATACTTGGTCTTTATGGCATTGCAGATAGATATAAAGATATATCGTCTATCTTTGCGTAAAGATATCGATCGAAGAATGTCTCCACTGACCTCAAGAAGTTGATCAAAAAATTGATGACAACAGCTGTTCATCTAAATAATGCGATAAGTACCATCGTGAGCGCATTCATATTGTTATAATAGGTCAAAAGTTTGCAAATAAAAAGAAGCGAAGCTTTCCTTCCTTGGATTGAAGTTTTGGCGATAATTTGCCCTCCTTGAATCATAATATTCAGATATCCACTGTTATAAAATTAGTCAAGAGTGGTGTGAGTCATAATAGCCTCTAAGAATCGATAGAAAAGCTCAACATGATCAATTTCAATAATTTTGCTGAGGATAACTTCAATTGCAGATTTATCACTCATCAGTCTTTCTTTATGTTTTGAGATAAAGGCAATGATGAACTGTATATAGGAGCTCATTATTGACTGATTTTATTCTTTCCAGTTTTCAGGCAGCAAAAGTGAGGAATAAATCGCATTGTATTGGCTGTTTGTCATGGGTTCAAGCTGTAAGAAAATGGCTAATATCTGTAAGCAAAAGTTGACCAAATCACTCTTATTTTTGAGTGAGATTTGAAAATAGTTGAATATTTAATTTTCGAGGGCTGACTTATTGCTGCTGCTAGTCCTTAAATACCAATAAGCTTGGAATCCAATAGTCTCGAAGAGAAACTGCACGCTGTTAAAATCATATTGTGCAGTTCGCTTGAGCATCTCTCGTATAATTTCAATCTAGATGTTGAAAAACTAGCTGTTACTCTCACCTAAAGCCTTTGATAGATTGAAGAACATTTTTGTTAGACTCTCCTGCAAAAAGTTTTATATTTTAGTCCCTTCGTAAATGACCTTAAATATATTAACGGCAATTGGTTTGAGAATGGCTGAATTGAAAAAAGGCACTAAATTTTTGTAGCTACTATAATCTCCATGCCTCATGATTAAAAATCCGTTGATTGTCAAATACACTATCTTTCTGAGTGAAGTATTTTCGGTCTGAATGGAAGTTAAAAATTAGACGATGGAAGTCAGCTCTTATTTTGGGAAATATATTCTAAAATAGAAGAGAAATCGAATTAGAGTCGCTATGTGAATGACGTTAAAATTCTTTTAGATAGGATCTTGACCACTTTTGCTATAAACTTGAGAAAGAATCTTTTTGGCAATGTTCTAATAGCAATGCTAGATAATTTGAGGGTTCACGAAGAGCTGTGTACAGCCATCAACATCTCGAAATCCTTTACTGCAACCATCAATGGTTAGACTTAGAATGGTGCATTCTGCCTTCACGTTTGTGACTTCCATATTCCTAAAATTATCAAGCTGAGTTATCAGAAAAGGTTCAAATGCCGTATAATGCCGGCAAATTACTCTTAGGAGTTCTAAAGCAGCTGACCTTCGAGTTTGAATTTCAGTGTTTCTAAAGTAATAGTCGATGAAAACATCAATTTATTCTTCGAATAGAGAAACGGCCGTTTTAGTGATTCCAATATTAGGTAAAATAAGGTTTTGGATGAGACTGTCCATGTGCTCCGTGAAGAAGTTTTTCATGTCAGGCCAAAGCACTAAACTTTTAAAGAATTTTAAGGAGTTGAAGACAATATGGTCATATTCCGAATCTTCAGAGGCTCCAGCACACAGAGACCATATTTATTGACAAAATCCGCGAATAGGTTCCTCCACATCTTCCTTATATTTACTGGCATAGAGCAGGATGGACTCAAGGGCGGCTCCTTTGCATTTGAAAACATTCTAATTAATATTATTCAAATTCATGATGGCCTTGAGAATATCCATCCATCTCTGAAGATTATCTTAAAATTTAGGATGCAGATCTTGATAGTTTAAATTGTAGAATATTTTCATGAGTAGTTCTAGAATTACGACTTCACTAGTATCGTTAGAATTATTAAGAACGCGCTAAAGGATGGTAGTCGTCAGATTCATTATGAAGTCATGAACTTGATCACACATTATGATTATTTATTAGTAGAGAGGATCACTTCTTGTCATGTATGTGTATTTGTAGCTGATATTTTGGATCATTTTCAGCACGGCTGTAATTGAAGCGGGTACCTGGCCTGCATACCCGAGCAAATTGCTAAGCAAATCTGGCCATTGGTTGGGGAAAAGTATGTCTGTCAGGCAGATTATACCTGGACGAAGAGTTTTTGATATTTTTAAGGGAAAATTTAGATATGCGAACAGAATTGATTCTTTGATTCCTTAAATGTATTGACTGTAGAACTGTCTCTCGAATTCTTCTAAATCCTAATTTTAAGTAGAGTTACTTTATAGTATTGACACCAAAGCCTTAATTCGATAGCTGCTCTGAGTTTTCCCTAGTCTGATATAGTTGTGTTGTTAATGTAGTGAAGCAAAGCTAATGGGTAGCCACTCTCCTTTTTGAGAGAGGCGAGTAGATGTTAGCCCTATTTAATGGTGATATTATTGGGCTGTGAGACCATTTGAAAAGCTCGGCTGAGTTCTCCCTCCATTACAATCAATATTTGAGAATTTTGAGAGTTATAATTAGTCAAGCATATACCCAATGGTTCAATTTATATTATGTATACATTCAAAGGGGACATACGATTATTTGTAATTTCACTTTGAAAATAGTATTAAATGATTGATTAATTATTATGATTGATATAATAGGACAATGTTTAAATAATGTTTGATAAAGTCTCATATTATTATCCCTTTGCTTCCTTCCCTTTTATATACTTTTAATGATGATTGCATGGTTTATATAACTATAAATTAAATCAGTAAGCAGTGGTATTGAACTTATGATTGTGGGTATATTCATCAAATTTAGTTTTTGATAAACTTAAATTCTGACATCTTTTGGACGTTTGAAAGATATATCTCTTCAGATCAGTAACCTCCTTAACTTAAGCTTGAGCATTATAAAATATCTTTCTTTCCTGCATGCTACTCTTTTTTATTTTGCGATTAAAGATCAAATGAGTTCTTTTACAATCGGCTTCGGATGTTTTTGACTACACCTATTTTAATTTGAACTCATAGTAATCCTTGACTTGATTTAGAATTATATTTTCGGCCTACTGGATATTAATTGTATTCCTTAGATCGTCTTTTTAAATATTGAGCTTCTGTATTTTCTCTAAATCTTTTTTGCTGATAGCCTTTCGCCTATACATTTCTTCCAATTCCCAAATTCTAGATTTATAAAAATTGATTTGTTTTTCGGCTATCTTCTTTACACTTTAGAATTATCCTCTCCAATTCTTTTCCATCAATGATATTTCCTCCACCCATTATTTCCTCTTTTAATGCATTAACTAAATCTAATTATTTTCCTTTTAGGATTTTATCAAAAGTTATTTCATTTTATTATTTTGATACTATTCATTTTACAGGTATTTAACCTCTCTCTTTTATAGCTCTCCGATTCTAATTTAGAGCGAATTTTTCATCAGCAGAAATTATTTAATCTCGCTACTATGCTGCGACTCAATTTTTGAAAATTTTTACATTTCTCCTTAGAGTTTAGAGGTGTATTTTTCGAAGTAAAAATGGTCATCAATATTTTTCTTTTTCATTTCAGCCATTTTCGACTCGAGTTCATGATATCTTAGAGACATTTTTTATAGCTTCTTGACTTCTTACTCTTACTTCAATTTTATACGACGCTCACAATCTTATGAAACAATTTTGATTCTCATTTCTAATTATTTGTCCATTTCCTTTCTCATCTTACTCTCATGAACTTCGATTTGGTCGATTTCCTTTTGCTGATGTTCTATTTTTTTGTTGAATCTCTTCTAAATCTATAGCTTTTCAACCTAAAACATTTTAGCCAGGCTGGCCTTTTAATTTTAGTGCACCACTGTAATTTAATCAATTTTCTTCTTCTCCGCAGCAAGCCTATCCAATGAGTTTTCGTTTTCTATTCGGATTAGTTCCTCTAATTAATAAATTTTATGGTTATATGTTTTCTTTGATTCCGAAAATTAATAGGCGATGGCACAAATTTACTCACGACTCATTATCCATGTTTCAGCTATTTCCTTCTTGTGATTTAGAATTGCTGCGTTTAATGTTTTTATCTCATTCTTTAAAACCTTTATAGTGCCTTTGTCCTCCTCGTGAATCTCTTCTAAAATACGTGATTTTCGTTAGCAAACATCAATTTTCTTCAAAGATTATTCTATTTTATTCTCCATAATCTTCACCTTTTCCTTATAATCATCTTCTAATGTTTTTATTTTTTGGTTATTGGTCCTTTCCATCTGATACTTAAGCTTTTTATATTCACTATTCCATTTTTGGTCGAAGAATAACTCCATTGCATCTTTATCTCTCTCTGATTTTTATATCTATTGAATTTTGAGTTGGAGCAGATGAGACAATCTCAGAACTTGACTATTATAGTTTGACTCTGTGGTAAAGAATTCTTTTGCTTTGGATTACAGTATCAAATTGCGACGATTGAGATCTTGATTCTCTTGTTTGATGTTGATATTTTATGAATGAGCATCTTGAATAATTTTATTGAGATGGTTATACTATTGAAAGGATTGCAGTAAGTTTTTAAGAACTTAACTTTACGATTCTTATAGTTGTATATTATTTGATAATTTTTATATGGTCTTTTCAAGATCTTTGATAGTCTTATTCTTCTCCGCAATTTCTTTCTTCAATTCCCTTTCTTTCCGAATCAATTATTGTTATGAATTCTCTCTAAATGAAAGTAGTTAGTTATGAAGATGCTGCCTTACTTCCTCAACCTATTTCCTTTTTTATTACTCAAGTAGCAGACATTGAATTTTATTTTATGTTTTTAACTCTTTTACATCATTTTATAAACCCTAATTGATCTTCTTGACTCTGTTTAATTATTATCTGGCTTTGCATTCTTTTGCATCAAATTCAGTTATACTTTATTCCCATTTTTTTGCAAGAATAAATACCTATTTTTTCCTATCAGTTATCTCAGCCTCTAGCTTACGTATTTTATTATGAGATTGTTCAGATTGCTTAAAATATGTTTAGCATTAAACCTTTAACTCCTAGCATTGCTTCTTCTCCAGTCTCACTAATTTAATAAATTATCGAAGAGTTTCATCAGGATTTGACAGAATTAGAGATTGAGGATAAATTGCATTTAAGATCTCCATCATATGTTCCTCGTAATCTAAATAAATAAAATAATACTTGCCATTTGTTGTTTGAGAACAATGATATCAGTTTTCAATTGCTGGTTTTCCTTGATTACTTCATCTGAAAGATTGCGAATAAAATTAATTTTCATCAAATTATACAATATTATCAATAAATCATATTTGGAAATTTCAATTTCATTTATTAATTAAAGATATTGATATCCTTTCAGATCCATATTATCTATCTCATGACAAATTGGCATTTTATCGCTTTCAGAAATTAGTGAAAAGGATTATTATAAACTGAACTGAGAATTATAAATTATATTTCATAGTTGATTCAGCTTTAATAATCCATTGCTATGTTTGCAGTAAATAAGAATTAAATCCTAACCTCTCCTCTCACTAATGTAGAGAAACCAGAGGATAAACCAGCATCATCTGAACCTAGGAAAAAAATTCGCAAAGATGCAGAGCTTACCTTTCAAGAACCAAATATTGTGCCGCCAAATTAAAAAATAAATCTAATGGCTAGCGTGACCGTTCCCATGACCAGTCTCTATCCTAAAACAGATAATCTACAATAAAATAAGACTCCAATTAAGTAACTTTCCACAGCCAATGATAAAATGGGTGGTCATGATAAAACAGGAGGAAGTCTTCCCACGACAGTGAATCAAGACATCACCAGTCGAGAAAGGATAGTTATGATGAAAGAGCCAGCTGATCAAAAAAATTCAACTGTTCTTAAAGATACCGTCGAGGCACCTTGTCTTGAAAAGATCGTGGATGAATTATGTTTCTTTAGTAAAATTGAGGCCAATAGTAATTTAACTGAGGTTGAATTGTAAAAATTCATTGATTGCTTCTCCTTATTGGCAGACGATGAGAAAACTCGAAAATAGAAATTAAATTAGCTGAAAACACCTGAAGGAAGATCTAAATTGATGAAGTTTGAGTATTTGAATGGCGAAAGTGAAGCAATAAAAAGGAACGTGCAGTTATTCTTTTATTATATCATCCAATACTTTATGGAAGCCAATCAATATGCCAATATTACAGGAGTCATTGAGCTGATTAACTATTTCCTCAAAATATATAAGAAGAAATTCTTTGTGGAAGGAAAATTTAAATAGAGTGTGCTTAAGGAGGCGATGAATATTAATGGTACCATAGATACTAACTCTCTTATGTACCAGCAAATTATGAAGAATCTCGAATAATTCAAGCATACAATTCTAATCTACTATGAAAGAATCTTCAATCTTTTCAACGATAAAATTAAATCAAGCATGTAAAGTTCACCCAACTCCACTCTTTAGAAGATAAAAAAGAAATAAAGCCTGATCATGAAGTTAAGTCAAAATATTTGGAATGGATACAGAAATGTTATAACTTCTGATAAAAAAGACCAATACACCAAACAAATTCAACACTCGGCGGAGATTAGTACATTTATTCGGGGATTGAATTGCTGCTATGCAATAAATTGCAAGTTCTTTGATAAAAAATTGGTTCTTAATGGAATTTTACCGTTGGTCATTGATCAAATTCCAATTTTTGAAAATAATCGAGCAGTTTCTATTCAATAAATAGATAAGCTTGTGCTAAAACTGTTTCTCAATAAACCTTTTGATGCTAGTTCAAAGACAAAGGAGGTGGATGATCTGATAAATGATCCAAGTATGTCTCGATACTCCTTTCTAAGGCAACTAACCAACTATCCACTCAAATATTCTTAACTCAAGCCTCTAAAATCAGAATAAAATGTAATATTTTTATAAAAGCTGATCCAATCTAACAGATCCTTTGAGGGATATGATTCGGATAAAGCCATTTTTATTTTTTAATCTATTTGCCAAATTGTAAAGAGTAATCTGTTAGAATTTCAATAGAATAAAGACAATAACTATCGATAAATTATGAGATACATTAAATATATTGAATAAGGTATCGATAATAGATAGTAAAATAGGAAATACTACAATAAAGTTGTGGGCATTTGCAGATACTGTAAATTTCTAAACATTATAATGCTATAGCCCAATAGGCAAGGAATTTTAATCAAATTATAAGATTTCACAAACAATAAGTATTTGCCCTACATAATTCTAGACAATATATTGAAAATAATAACAGTTGAAGAATAGGAATTTCGATCTATTAGAGATGAACTTAGCGATGATAACATTTCCATTCAAATACTATATGAATTCATGTTCAGGCTCATTATTATGGATCCATGCTACTTTGCCAACAAAATATAAATTGTCACCACTTATTTCGATAATCTAGATCATTTCTATACGCAAATTATTATCAATTACCTATAATAATATGCGCAAGCCTATGTATACTAGGGATAAAATTGCAAGATATGCTTGGAGGCTTTAAACAAAATTATTGGAGAGAAAAACTGCAGACAAAATTCGCAGAATATTGTTAAATAGCTATCAAATTTAGAGCTCATTAATCTTTAATTAATTGACGAGAGAAACAATATTAGCTACACCAAAACCAAGCTTGAATTTATTGTGTAATCATTTGCCAAAAATCAATAAAATTATCTTAGTTTGGCTAAACACCTTCTGTCAATAATAAGATTCGATGAAGACCTTTTGCATTGTGCTTGGATTGAAAAAGTTAGCCAACAACTCAAATAAATTTCATAAAATTATCATCCCTACAATATTCCTCAATACGGGGAGATATTGATTGAGTGTATGAAATTTTTGCAGAGATTTCCCAAAAAATTACATCATGTGGAGCAGCACTTCAATTTTAAATTCATTTCTCGTTTTTTAAATTATGTTCTTTGTCTTAAGTTTGATGACAGCAAGCCATACAACCGATGCATTAGAACTTCCATGTACTCCCATTTAATGATTGGAGTAAGACTCTTAAAAGGAATGACTAATCTATATTTGAAATAGAAGTAATAAAACGCATATGAGTTAGTTCCCCAATAAATTCGAAAAATGTTAGAGTTAAACAACAAAAATGGTAGTTACCAGTTGCAATTTGGAAAATAAGCTGCTTCTTATTCTGTCGCTCTTGTTGTTTTATCACTAAGCAAGTAATTTGCATCCATGAGGAATTTACGCCAATAATGTCCTAGCCTAAAAAATGAAATATACTAAACTCTCATCAATCTTAACAATATCAATAACTTACTGAAGTATGAAAATGAGCTAAAGATATTTCAAATTGAAAATAAGCAATGGGAGCATTAATTAAATGAGTCCCTCCGTTTGAAAAAATAAATAGTGGAATAAATCAAAAGAAAGCCATCTTACATGGGGTTGGAATATATTATAAGCTGGGGAATATGCAAAATTGATTTGAAAAAGGAGTTGTTTTAAAAAATTAGAAATGTGCCTCAGGAAACTAGTTTGGACATTAACAGAATCAAGTCTCATTTTATCTATATCTATTGGAAATAAATTACTCATTCCTCGAACAAAGTCGACTTGAACGCTGGTTGGAAATTTGTTAGCCATGAGTTGGAGGAAATTACTAAATTTTTGAATAAATTATAAGATAGATACTATACTTAAAGTTAGTAAGTTCTAGTGAAAATTTTATAAAACATTTATACCTTTGCAATAATTCTAAAGAAGACTAGCCTCGAGCACTACACCAACTTTATGCTAAAATATCATACCATCTTCTTCCGTTACATTAATAAGAAAGAGCAATAATATGAATAAAACTATCTCATTAAGCTGGGAAGCAACTACCGTGAGTGCTTGCTCTATTTCTTCGCTTCAAAGTCTTTCCTCCCTGCTGAACTTTACATCAAATTTGAAAAGTAAAAATAAATTCATGAAAGAATTTATAATTTTCTACTATCGATTATTAGGCTTACTTACAATTAAAACTATCACAGCTAGTTTAATGATTCCATCCTTTTAGAAATTGTTTAGCATGCAATAACATTCCTCATTGATATTTGTGACCAGGCTGAAGATGCCGTAGTCAATAAGTGGATTAATCAATTGCTTATTGCTTTGCAGGAAAGACCTCATAAACCACAAGAAATGACAACCAAATAACTGCTCATTTTATTACTGATACATGGGAAACTTTCCACACAAATAAGTTGCGAAGAAATGAACTTTAGCCATCAATATTGGATGCTGCATCTTAATGTCTTGTAGGAAGATGTGAAATTTGCCTCTTTAGTGCTTCTTGATCTTGAAACGATGATAAATGAGAATCCTATCTTCTTTATGAGTGGTTGCAACTACATCGTAAAGATGGCGAAAACAGCTCAACTTCAATATCTTTAAACGGTAAAAGATTACAAAAACAGTAAAAATTTATTTAACATCCTCACAACTATTCTAAATCGATCAATAAGTGGAGAGAAATCGTATCATGTTATCTGGATAATTTAAATATTGATCTAAATTTTACAAAACTAAACTGTTGAAGAGAAGTATAGCCATGAGTTTTATGCGAACGTTCGATTTATGATTTTGTCCAATCGATTTGTTCATCAAAGAATTGAAGAGTTATTGGCCAAAATTGCTATCAGTTTTGGAGTGAATAGCCAAGGAATATGGGATAATAATCGTAATAAATGTTAGGAATCTAAAAGCAAAATAGCAATGTCATAAAAATTAGAATTATTAGCATACTTCCGACTTATCACATCCATTAAATTTAATTAAAAATATGAGCTCATCAAATTTTCAGTGTATCATAGTCAAGATACTGTCGAATATCTCTGTCAAAGGGAATAAATAGTATTGAAGTCAATTGTAGGTCTGATTCCTTTACTGTCCAAAATAATGAGCGTGAACGATGTTAAATTGGTTTCTCATACAGAATGGTAGTAAAAATTAGGAAGATTTGAATTAACTTCACTGGCCTTTAAGTCTCTTAATAATAGTGGACTGCAACAAAAATACGAGTAGGACATTCATAAAATATGGTGCGATAATTCCGGATTAGATGGCATCAACGAGCTCGCTAATATTTAATTTACTTCTATTTGCATTATCTGGCTATCTGGGATAATTGATTCCACGAATTCATAGAAAATCCATCCTCTATTGGCTGAATAAAAAGATTTATAATCAAGAAGCAGTGATATTCTTAAGCTTATGGATGTCTTGATAAGAAAAACAGAATTTTATTACAAAAATTAAAAAGAAATACAGCCCATTATCTTTAATTTCAACTAAAAGATTTACCTGGGGTCGATTTCCTTGACGAAAGAGATGTTGTTCACCAATTCATCAGCATTAAGTTCAAACCTAAATGTAGAGTACGGCTCAATCATGTAAAAACTTGGATAAAGCGTGATAATTCTATATAAATTGGGAAAACATATCCAGTAAATTTTTCAACGCGGTGTGAACAAAAACGATTCTCGATTCAAAAAGGAGTTTAAGGCCATTAGAAAATAACTATTCAAAATCGAATAGATTATCAAGAGATATGATGATAATTTTAATCTCAAGCAGGAGGAAGATAATTTCAAAACTTAAACTGTGAGCATGAATAAGAGCAGAACCATTAAGAACATATATTGATCAATAGACGTAAATTACATATTTTATTCATAATTAGACATCATTGATTTTATAAAAGACAATATCATTGAGTTAAATCATAAAATGTATTGGTGTTAATTGCTCATATCGGTCATAAACACTACTGAGTCTGGAAATCTTGAGTTAACTGTCCTCATATAATTGTGAAACTACTGATCGTTGAGCTTCTTCGTTTAAATTACATCTTATTCTTTAAATGTCTCTTCTTCTTCTACAACAATTATCTTATTTTTCGGTAGCACGCATAATTTGAATGGACCAGGTCCAGGGCTCCTCTATATTATTTTCGAAATGGTAAAATCTTCACTTTCTATGAGCTCTTATTAATGCTATTAATGTTATGGCAGCTATCTTCGACTTTGAGAAGTATAATTAATCACTGAAACCTATTGATGCGATTTATTATAGATCACTGGAATTTCATGTTGTATGAATTTGTGACTAATTTTTTCTGTATAGCCAGAAACACCTTCACTGGCCTTACTCTGAAGTAATAACACATTAGGAGGTATTTATTGTCGAGTGTTTTTGCTAAAAGAATTATAGGATGATAAGGCTTGTTCAATATGAGCCCTAAAATCACTGCCTTTCATTGTTCTTAATTTTTGTTAATTTTGCTGTTTAACTCTTAAAAATTAATCTTGGGTTATTACTTTAAATGTCCTTTTGTCAGTATCAAGCAAATGAACATTTTGATCAGAGCCTATGCCATTAAAGTCATAGTCAACTCCATTAATGTTGACCCTATTTGAAAAACTTTGTAAGTTCATTTGAATATAGTCCTACCTCGGAACTTTAATTTCTGTCTTTTTATTAAAGTTATACAATTTAAACTATCCATTTTCCTCTCCCAAATCCTAATACTATTCTCCATTAACATTAATCTTTCTGTTTTGAGTTAAAATAACCTGATTTTTCTCGATCTCAGGAGATATCACAGCTAATTTGTTGATAATAGTCCTCTTTGAATTTAAGGTCATATCATTGCGTTGGCCAAACTGCATCATATTCTCTCCTCCTCTTTATATTTTGTATTCTTTATCGATCTAGCCTGGATCAAAATATTTTATCTCTTTAGTACGATCATTCCTCAAAATTAGCTTACCATTTTTATCCTAACCTAGTTTAGTATACTACTAACCATTTACTTAGACAATCTAAGCTATACCATCGCTGTCAGCTTAATTTTTGTTGATTTGTCCTTCCCATCCTATTCTTTGTGAATTATCATATCTATTCTTTTCACTATTCAATTAGTTATACTAATTTTATTAATTAATTTTTCTTAGGTGACTTGGTTACTGTTGGAAGTGTTCGTTTATGGTAAGTTATGCTTCAAAATCAGGGGCTGATTAATGTTTTTACCTTCGATTCGCATAAAGTGTCGCATAATTTCCAATATTAATAAGATTGCAGTTATATAGTTAATTGTTGCTATCGATATAAATGGGCTCCTTTTCCCTCAGTAACCTTCCCATTTTACTATCAAATCTATATATCCCTTTCCCATTTTTAATTCTATAGAAATATTCACCAGTCTTCTCATCCAAATTGACAAAAATTAATTCCTGCCTTTGTTGCATCTGACTAGGATTCTCTTCATCAACCTCACGAATAATCATCCTTTCTTGGGAGGGTAGGTTTTAATCCTCCTCTTTAATACCCTCACCCATATTCATATTCTCAATATTCATTTTAGAACTTCCGATTCCCATTTGACTCATTGGATTTCTTAGATAAGTTGATTTTAGTTTTGTTGAAAATTGGATTGTTTTTATTCTCTATGGCGGTTCTCCTAATTAAGAATCTACTTTTTCATCCAGATTCACGATGATTGGTCGTTATTAAAAGTAATTTTGATATATTTCAAATCCAGTCAACCAAAAAAGGATACCACATGCTACTAAACTCGCAAGGATGATCAGATAGAGAAAACCTATACCAAGATAGCCCATGTTTTATTGATCACAAGGGGCAACTGATGCATTGGATCCGATTCCAGCTAATAATAGAAGAAAAGCAATCATTAAAGCTGCAAAGATTATCCAAAAATATTTGATAAATCTATTTTAAAATTGATCGCCTACAGCCGTAAAAGCTAAGAAAACAGCTGTTATCAGAATAAGACCAGTAAATTGCCAAGGATAACTACTTATGAAAAAGGAAGTGAAGAATCCATAGAGAATTGCAAGGTAAAATACGGAAACACCAAATCCATAAGAAATTATTCTTATTGGGTCACCAGTCCAAAGAGGATTGTCTAAACCTGCTTTATGCTGATGATGTGGTAAAGATTGAAGTAAATTTGTAAAGAGAAGCTTGAAATCTTTGGCACTTTTTACTTGATTTTCTTTTGCACTGTAGATGGAGTGAATATAAGCCATCAGAATTAGAGGAATTGCACAAGTCAAGAAAAATGCTCCATAGGCCATAGCAACATTAAAGATGGGATAGCTCGCATTCGGTTAGTTTGGGCCGCTAAATCTTGTATCATTAAGCTGAGCGAAAAAGAAAAAGCTTACGGGAAGAGCTTGAACTAGAGTATAAGCTGCTAACTGAAGAGGTAGTCTTTGAGCAAGATATTAACTGATAAGGGGTATATCTCTTCTACACGAAATATTGAGAAGTTTATTAAATCCAAAGAGAAGAATAAAGAGAGCAAAGGAAAGAAAGGGAATAAAATAGAACTGAAAGCAATTTTTCATGAAATCAATTCCTCGATCAAAGATATAGTAAATAGGTATGACTGTGTAGATTTAACTGTGACTGACGATTGAAGTGTCTATATTATTTCTGAGCGGGTTATAAAAAATAGAAGGATTTCTAAAATCAGCAAAGGACTTTAGGAACATTTCAAGATTAAGAGGCTTGACAGTATCGATATAGTTTAGGCTCATTATATATTGCAAAACAAGCATAAGGGGCATAAAAATCCACCCAAACCCAACAAATAAAGGATATTTTCCCAATCCCCAAAGCACTTGGATGATAATAGAGTTGCTATCATATATGTTGGTGGCTGCTGCGACATAACTAGGTATTGTGCAATCATATATATAAATAGATGTTGAAACATTCCATACTTCAGAAGCTGTGGGTCCAGATCTCACGAGAGCTGGATTTTTTAAGATGATATAACCATTATCCCCAAAGTAAGATTTTGTAACACTTGCTGTCATTGTAAACTGGTTATTGGAATTGGCATTGATAGTAAATGGAATAATTTAGTTATCAATACTCAAAATCATATTGTTAGATAGGGCATCCACAAAGTTAGGATTAGCAATGACTGCGTTTGTTGTTAGATTATACTTCCCATAAGGAATGCCGTACTGATCATCATAGTAGTTGGTGATGTTGTTGAGTTGGATATAGTTTTGATAGAGATATTTAAAGAAAAGTGGCTCTCCCAATCCATAATACGATCCATTTAAGGCATAGCTCTAGATAATGTTACCAGTCAAAACGGAATTGGCTAGAGCAATTTTTGATGCATTACTTAGATTTGAGTTGCCGAAAATGCCATCAACGTTTGAATTCAATGAAGTGAAAGATATTTGAGAAGCACTTGCTGACGAAGATGCAAATCCCGCGCTATATGCCCCATCGTCATAGTAAAATTGTGCAGTTCCCATTTGTGAGGAAAAGTTGTTATTACTTGCTTAAGAATATCCAATTCCATTTTAATAGTAGTAAAACATTATATTAGCCTGTGAGAAAGTTAAGATAATATTGAGAACACTTAAATCAGCAGTATAAGTCCATGAGTATGCTAGTCTACCTGTTTGATCGAACATCACATCAGAAGTTTGAATGCAAGTGCCGCTTGTTGCATTATATTTTTGATTGCTATTGCATATAAAGTAGCATTGTCCATCTGTAAGATAAGTAAACATATTGCAAGCGAGACAATAACTGCTATTAAGACATTATAAGCAATTATCAAAGCAAATTGAGCAAGGATTTGTTCGGTTAAATGTTTGATTGGCTGGGATAATGTAGTTTGCAAAATATCCAGGCCCACATTCACATTTCGAAAGGATTTGGTTGAGAACCAGATGAAGATCGGATGAACAACTGAGGCAAACGTTTTGAAGATTGCATGTCAAACAAGGAAAACAGTCATAACAGACATAAGATGTTTGACTATCATAATAACCACTTTTGCACAAACATAACTTGGATGTATTGCTCAAGTATCTTGTTGGATCACATGTGTCACATTGAGTGCTGGAATCAGAAACATTGCAAGTTAGGCAGGTAATTTGGCAATAATTACAAACTCCATTTACACTGTAATGAGGTTGGGTGCTGGTTGCGCAGTTGCTATCACAATTTGAGCCAGGCAGGTCGCATTTCAGGGATTAATATTATATAAAGTTATAGGATGACTGTATTACAAAAGTTAATTGCCAAGTTTGCATTGTGAGGATGACTTGAGAAGCATTATTAACTGGATTGGTGAAAATTGAGTTGGAAGCGGATATAATAATACTGGCTCCTTGTTCACACTCAAGAGCAGAAATACCATAGAATATCTGCAGATTATAAAAACTAGAATTATAGGCTAAAGGATTTATTGATATACTTTTCGAACTTGCATCGGCTGTTCCTCCGTAATTTTGGAGGCTGATAGCTCCTGCATCCATTTAATACCTAAAATTGAGCATGATGGTAGTATCAAAATAAACGATGGTATACTAAACCTGAGAAATAGTGATATCTCCATAGGTGCTTTGAACTGTAACATCAATTTGATAATTTGTTGATGATAGAACCTTGCCACTAATTGAAAAATATGTATGGTTAGTCGGATAGCCATTGGAAACCAACTCAGAAGTAGAGACTATTCCTGTTAGATAGACTGATAATCGTATGTCTGAAGCTAAACTGTTTACTGATATCTGCTGCTTAAAGTTAAAAACAAAACTCTGTGTCACTTGTGGATTTCCTTGATTCAGAAGATACGTAACTGTTATAAATTAAATTGATACTCAAGGGACCAGGCATAAACACTCCCATAAAGTCATGGTCAGTAGCAATGTACATTATATAGAGTTGATCATTGTTACCAGTGTTTGAAGTCGTAATTACGAGAGAGGTGGAACTGACTGTTGTGCTGCTACTCACTTGGCAGCTGAAGCTGGGACTATACTCAAAGTCCATTGTATAGATAGAGAGACCAACTCTGGGAATAAGGGTAAAGTTTCGATTAAAATTAAACGAATAGGTGGTTCCATTAGAATTGGCCTGATTACCATTTGTGGCATCAAATAAAAAAAGACTTCCTAAATATTGATGCTTATACTGGTTTCGATGAATCCTTTTGTGTTGGTTTCGACTTGAGTGGATGCCAGATGAGTGAGAATGAGCAGTAGGATTACTATCTTAGTCATTATTTAAATATACAAAGGGAGCCTAAGATATCAAAGACAGTATAAATTGCAAATGGTGCCAGTAAAAAAATAAAAAATAAAAAATGAACTGATCTAATAGAAATAGCATTATGTCACGAATTACAGTTATATTATTGCTACTTATGAGTTATATTACATCATATTCGATCATCTCTACTTTGTTTTTTCATTTATTACTTTAATTTTCTTTGGTTGTTTAAGTCTTACTTAGTTGTTGACTCATAAATCACTGCTTCATGCAGATATCCTTAGGCAAAAGCGTTATCTAGAATTACTCTATTTTCAATGTTATGCTATTATAGATCTATCTGTGCTTTTTGCCTATTTCGCAAATATTTTCAAATTCGGTGATTAAATTGTAAATGTTTGCAGTGAAAGCTCCTGCTATCAGTGACTCAACTTTTGGGTTCAGTATTATTAATAATTTAATAACGATCTTATGCAGAGATATATAATTAACTTCCAGCAATTATTTGTAATGTTCTTTTAAGAAGAAGACCAATAACAAAAAGCCGTAAAACCAAACGGATCAAAATTTATGAAAGGAATAAAATCGAAAACATCGGAGGCCTACTCTTTCCCTTCTCCTTTCACTGCCATCATCAATGTATTGTGACAAATATTTTAGGACAACAAATTTCGGCTTTCAAAAAAAGAAACGAACTAAACCGAGATAGACTTCTGTTCCACTGATAACGGGTTTATTTCCTCTATCATCAATAAAATAAAAAGCGTTAAAAGAGCATAACCAACAATTGACAGCAATATTTTATCAAACCTAAGGAGAAAATTACGTCGCCCGTTGTAGAAAAAATTTGGCAATATCATGTCCCCAAAATAAGTATAAAAAAAACTGCCATAATTATTAGATGTGGCAAAAATAGAGGAAACTGCTGAATAGAATCTGACCAGTACTATATTCAAATCAGAAGAGATGAATTTTAATGTGCAAGAATAGTTGACCATATTGAAATAAGAAAATTTAAATTTAAAGAATACCATTGCCGAGATGAATGAATAAATTTAATTGAATAAACGAAAATGCGAGGAGCTAGGAAGATAGATTTAACTCAAGGATCATCTCATTGCCAAGATTGAGATGGAAATAGAATAGAGGGAGGTTACTCATGCTGACTAACTGGAATAGCAATGCAGCAAAATTGAAGATCTCACCTCTCTTAATAAATAACTGAAGACACTAGTTTAAAATTTGAGGTCGTAGCAAAGCAGACGTACTCTAAAGTTTGTAAAAGTGTTGGAGCATAAGCTTTTCCCATGCGATAATCCATTGCTGATTAAAGCTAATCAATAGGTTTTGTCCCTAAAGACTAAAATAATAAAGATATAGAAGCAATCAGTTGAGAATATGAAGCAGCTTCAAAAGCGGAATTACTAATAAATCGAACAAATGAGAAAGAACTTCAATAAAAGCTTTAATTAATATAAAGCTACTATTGGCAGGATATCCATTAAAGACAACCAACAAGTAAAAACGAGGAGACTCTAACCTATTGTAGAGGCAGGTTCCATTTATTAATCTTGATTTTGTATTTTGCACTAAAATAAACATTAATTTTAATGGAGATCCTAATAACTGTAGGGTTTATGAGGTTTAATATTATTTGATGACGATGTATGATAAAACATGTGACTATGCTCCGTCTGTTTTAATATTATTATAAATTCAATAATGAAAAAATTAGCTGTTCCAGGACAAGAATCTCGAGTTTCTATTCTTGCAAGTTCCATATTTAAACCGCATGATTATTAAAGGCAAGGTGTCTCTTCCTAGGAAATTCAATAAATAAAAGAAGCATTTGACCTATTCGATCCATAAAAAACTGGTGTTGTTAATGCAACTTGTATGAGTGTCAATATTCAGAATTATTAGCATCTCTTGACTCCCTTGGATCAGAATCAAAGAATCAGCCCTTGTATATGATGATTCAGGACAAACTGTATGAAGATGTTACGCAAATGGAGTTCGATTAATTTTTGGATATGATGACGAATCGAGTGTCAAACAAAGATACTAAACGAGATATACGTAAGATATTTTGTCTGTTCGACGAGGAAAAAACGGGTTTTATTTCAATTACTAATTTGAAAAAGATAGTGAAAGACCTCGGATAAAACATATAGGAATCTTAACTGAAGGAAATGATTGATAAGGCAGACATTGATAAAGATGGAGTTGTTTCTGAAGAAGAGTTTTACACTATTATGACCAGAAAGGAGAAGAAGATTTGATTTATTGTAAAAGATTATTTTGAAGATTGGGTAAATTATGTAAAATCCATTTTTAAAAGGCTTCATGAATGGATAAGGTATTTTTCCGATTTAAATGGCAATAAAATTAAGAAGTTTGGAAAAACAATATTCTTATTTCTTGATTACTGATACTATATGTCGATGTAAGATGTAGAAAAACATATCAGAATAATTTTGATTTGGGCCCTTTGCTTAAGATTCTATTCTGTCCTCTCAAATGTTGAAATTTTTATTTGACACTGAGTTTACTTTGTGGTTTTTCCTCAGAATAATCAGTATTCATTCTAATAATCACATGTTAGTCTTATTTTTCATATTATTTTGGATCACAGTGCAAGCTATGTGCTTGATTGCGCCTCTCTTGCCTCCTCTTTGCCTGAGAATAGAAATCATTTTTTCTGCTATTTGGCTTCAAGTACATACGTAAATCATTAAATTTTTTAGAACCTGTAAAATATTGAGATTAATTCTTTTATTTTTATTTTTGTTTTTATTTTTCTTTGTCAAAAAATTTATTGGAACGATTGTTGACGTTTAAAATATTTTTCCTGTCTGATATCCGAAGTTCTTGATTTTTAATGGTGAGATAATTTTTATCCTCTTTTTTATTTGACAGACGAATATCAGTATTTTCCAGATTAATGAAAGGGGTTTCTTCATTACTTGCGAAAAAGTGGTATTTTCTTTAGTTGTTAACCCTTTTGAATGGTTCAATTGAATGATAATCAAAAGTTGGTGAACCCAAATCTGCTGTACTAGAATAACCGGCTTTCAAATGCTTTTTTAGGAGCAAATAATAAGCAGTTGTCATGTGATTATGCTTATTAGCTTCAATACACCTTTCAGCATATTCAATATCAAACTTAAACTCTTCTAATTTTTGCAGGATAACTTTATCTACTGGGATTCTATGGTAACCAACAATTATTCCACTATTCAAAGGGATGTCAGTTACCTGCTGACACCATTAATGAGCATAAATCTACTGAATTCTGTATCTTTTCTCTGGACTAACATTCAATATCTTTTATAATAAATCTTTAAAGGAATTACTGATGAAATTAGGAAGAACATATTATCCTGACAATATTTTTTTATAGAGCTGTGAAGTATTACTATCCTAAAAAGGAAGATAGCCGCAAACCATTGCAAATAGAATGACTCCACAACTCCAAATATCTACTTAAAGACCGTTGTATTTTTTGCTTGATATCATTTCAGGTGCCGCATAGCAAGGAGATCCACAGGCAGTTTTAAGCATTTATCCAGTTTTATAGGTATTGCTAAGTCCAAAATCAACTATTTTCAATCCATGTTTCCAGTCTATGAGCAAATTTTAAGGTTTTAAATCTCTGTGAACTATATTAAGTTCATGAAGATAAGAAACTCCGCTGATTAAATGTTTGAAAAAACGACAAGACTCCATTTAGTCAAGTTTGCTTTCTTTTACAATATAATCAAAGAGTTATCCTTTTTCAACGTACTCCATAACTAGAAAAAGATGTTTTGATGTTTCAATTATCTTCAATAATGATAAAAATACTTAATAAAGCTGAATTATGCTGGGATGCCTGATTAGCTTTAGAATGTGAATTTCCCGAGATACTCGCTAAACATCAGCGACGTCGATTATTTTTTATTTTACTAAAATTTTTATTGCAACCTTCTCTCCTGTAAGAGTATGGGTAGCTAGCTTTACCTTACCAAAAGTGCCCTAGCCAATAGTTTTGCCAAGCAAATAATAGCCTATTTTTTTCTCCTTTTAGTGTTCCTAAGCCATCAATGTTAATATAATCAAAATAACGAAGTAATCTTAGAATTTTATTTAACCATCAAACAACAATTGCTCAATCCTTCAAAATATTTATCAAAACACTACAATAGCATGAAATCATCTATCTCATTTGTTGAAAAAATCAGATTTATTTTTATTATGAAAACTTCGTTCCGATGTCAAATAGGAAGTCCTTTTCGAAGTCAAATGACTTTTCAGTGAGTCGATTTCAAATACTGATTTTAGAGTAGAATTTTGAGATATATTTTTTGATCTATCCAAAGATTTTTATGTTTTTGATTTGTCCCTCTTAGAACCATCGAAAAAAGCATATTTTCTCTCCTCTATATTTTTATTTGCTCTTTTTCTTAAGGAAGGAGAGTCACTCGTTCTACCCAGTTTAAAAATAGAATTCGCTTTCTAACAGATCTTTTCCAAAGATTATTTTTGTTTCTCTAACTTCGAGACTCGAGTTTGAACAGCCTCCAAATTCTTTAAAATAAACTCATTTTTGATTCCTACTCCAAATATAGTCCTTAAGTGCTATCGATAAGCAATTGGATTAAAGGATTCTTCAATTTGGTTCTTGTAAGTTTAAATTTATGACAAAACCGTTTTTAATCTGTCTTTTCTGGACTGCAAATTACCCTTTTTGATCTCGTACTAGTTTATTAATTATCTATTATTATGTCTATCTTCTGCAATTAATTCTCTTAAATGTTTTTGCTATTTTCTGATGTCACGCAGTCGTAGATCTATATTAGCTATAAAGTCTACCTTATTGTAATACCTTCATTCTTTTTTCGTTATTAGTTTTTCTCTATTTTTCTGTAAGATTTCGAATCACTTCTTCGTGAGACTTCATTGATTATAATTTTTAAAACAGCACTGTTATTTTTGCAAATGATTCCAAATATTTTTTATTTCTTATGAGATCTACTTTTAAAAAGCTGTTTGACGATTTTCGATAAAAATCTTTGATGACTGGCGTAATATTATCTGAAGCGATAAACTACGGTTTGACTACAATTCTTGGAAAATTTTATTTTCCTGTATTTTCAAATTCCTTCAATACTTGTAAAGATTACTTGAAGATGAGAATCAAAAAGATCACGAGTTTATTTAGCTTTACTGAGTTAATTATTAAGTCTAACAATTTAATCCTTTATCTCTTTGTGAAATTAAAAAGCAAAAGTAGCAGATAGTCTATATATTTAGTAATGCGGCCGTGCTTTTTATTAGATATCCTTCTTCTCTTTTAACTTTTGCAGGATTTATTGAGCCATAGTTTTCTTTGACATCGTCGTTGTAACAATAATCTAATAATTTTAATCAAAGTCAATTATATCGAATAAATCTTCTTAAAAATTCAAGGAGAATTTTGCCTTTATAAATTACATTTATACTTCTAATTAAAATTATGCCAAAAAAGTAGTCAATCTATAAAAATGTAAATTAGTGAGTCTCTTGATAGATATTTTCAATATTTTGAGATAATTATTGAGTTAATTATGCAGAACGCCATTGACCTTGAAAATTAAAATTTTAACAATCAATACATGAAGAAAAGAGAAATAAAAATAGCAATGTGTCTCAACCCAAACTGCATTGCGAGATAAAGAGTTTTTAATATTGCTTGCATCAACATCCAAATTGTTTAGAGCCATCCCTAACATGTTTAATGCGAGGGATGGATTCAAACTCTTGAATTTTTAACAGCAAAAAATCAAAAGATAGGGTTTAATTTGGTTGAATAAACAGATAGATTAGATTTTCTGCTCGAGCCAATAAACTCTGCTTACATCATGAAAATTATTTCTTTATCAGATTGGAAGATAAATATCTCAAATTGCTATCAAAATATCAGGAATATTATTGATTCTTAATTGATTAAAAGTCATTAAATTTGCATGAAAAAGATGACATCAATAATTTAAAACAATGCAAACCTCGTTAATAATATTATACAATTAGCTTAGATGTCTTCTAAAAACTGGACTTTAGGGAGCGGAGTGTTTTATTAGACAAACATTAAAGAATCTCTAAAATAAGTCAATCATTTAGGCCTATTCAGAATACGTAACTGTGATAACTTGAGCAAACAAGTAGAGAGAGTTAAAGAGCATATCAATAAATTCGAGAGATTTATCTGGGAAAAATAAAAATAGCACTAAATTACGGAAAGGACGCAAGTGTGGAGAGTACGAGAATAGTTGAAGAAAGTTAGTGAAGAAAAAGACATTAAAATCATTAATGAACAAATACAGCAATTCATCAGTTCTTTAAAGCTAAATCCAATTAAATCAGAAAGTATCAATAATAACATCTTTATTCAATGCCCTAAATGCAATCTGGCAGTAGAATCAACTCTCCAACCTACTAAAGCATTAAAAAAAGCATAGTGTTTTTCAAAATTCCTCAAACATCTATGTTTCTAACATAGTGAGGATCTTATTGAAAATTATTACAATGTCAACAAAAAGAATATCTACAAACTTTCCTTTTAAGAGTTTTTAAAAGAAATTTAAACGACTGAGGCTAAAAAATTCTTGATTATAGATCGATAAAATCTTAGAGAAAAGATAATAAATTGTATCTCGGGCAATAGTGTATATTGCTTGGAGATTGTATCTAAAAATAATGAGAATTTACCTAGGGGCAAGTATATGGCTGCTGAATCAACCGGGAAGGATGCAGCTGACATTCTAATTATAATAGTTATGTATTAAATTTCAAAATTGAAAAATGTCGAAATGTCTCTCTTAACAAAAGATCATTTTGGTCAAACAATGAAGCCTATTTTTTCGGAATTAGGTGTCAATATTCATATCTCAGAGACACTCAGTAATAATTTTACAAACAACACTTGTGATATGATAGATATCAGTTAATGATCAATCATGCAGTTTCATTTATTTTATTTTGTCAATTATACATCATACAATACAAAAGTCTATCAAATCATTTTTTATTTTAAAGCTGGATTATTTTGTTCGATATTCTTTTTGAAACCACATCATTTTTATTTTATCTTTTCAGATGCTAAATGAGGAATTCGTCCTATTCATCATTACTCATATCTAACAAATGATTTAACTCCTCTTGAACTTACCGATCTCGATTGAGTTTATCATTAATTAATTGCATTTTGTTGTTTATTTTACTTATATCATAAGCCTTCATCCGCTGGGTCTACTCACGACTATTAGTGGCAATTGATTACGATAGATTTTCGATGTTTCTTAAATTTATAGGTGTATCATTCATTACTTAAATTCTGGCTTATTCAACAATGCTATTCAACTTAAATCCTCCCTTAATGTCCCGACTTTTGCTATTATTTGTACTTATTTTTCTTTTTGAATATCCTTAACTTTGCTTGATCTTGTAAAGTTAGGCATATCCCAAATCTTTTTTTATCATATCATGATTCGAACTGCTGCTTTGGGTATTATTTGATGACGGAATATAATAACCTGCATTGGAATTTGTTTGATTTGTATTGGTAGGCTTAGGCGGCATTTTTCGAGATGGAGGGATTGGAGGACTCAATATTTTATTAAGAATATACTCCGACTGTGCTCCTCCTTGCTTAGTTGGAATATTTCCTTTTTATGATGTTCCAATAATGTTCTTTTTCGGCTAAGCGTCTTTTTTGTTGAGGCTAAGATGATGTTCGTTGGCATTACCAAAGCTTTTTTCTTTTAAAAATATTTTCTTTTATGATCGATGGGCCTTCCTTTCCTTGATTTATTGTTTTACTTGCTCTTAGCTTTTGCCATTGTTAGAAGTAAATTTAAATCGATATCCTTGAGGCACAACTTTCAATTAGGCATTGGTCTTTGGACCACTTCGATATTGAATGTTAAGTCTTTTCATTTTTTATCTAAATTTACTTGGACTTGATATTTATAAAAATTAAAGTAGTTTTACCATGTCGTCACTGAGTAACTCATTACTTATTTTTTAATCCTTATTTAAATCACTAAATGCTACATTTGAAAGTTTATGAATGGCTTCGGTAAACTGTTAGAATGACATTTCCTTATAGCATTCTGAGTTTTTCTTGAAGATTTCTATCAAGTAGGCTCGAGTGATGAGTGGGCTAGTTTTGTTGATTTAAAAATCTTTGCAAAAAACCATAAACTTATTGATAGTCATAATTGTTGTTTTATGCATGATTTGTTAAAAAGTAGGATCCTGTCCCGTAGCATAACTTATTTTACAATAGTGCTCAAAGATAACTTTGAGATAATCCTTATATTTTCTTGAAATATACTCTAAACTATTTTAGTTTGGTCCACTTGTCGTATTTTCGTTTATCTCTTCGTCAAAACGCATGTTTTATTGATCGATGTTATGTTCACTTTCAACTTGGGTTTTAGCTTTTTTTGAAACTTAAATTTCTTTATTCAAGAGTTTGACTGGATTTTATACATTTTCTAATTGTAAATGCAAATGTTTTGACTCCTCAAGCTTCATATTCGCATTCCCTGTATTGGCAATATTCAATTATATTTGAAATTAATTCTTTGGTGAGCTATTATTCTTTTATTCTTATCGAGATCTTTTTGTTTATTTGCTCTATTCAAGATAATTATCTTCATAATATTCTTCCTCAGCAGCTTCTTCTCTTTTTTCAGGTGTTTCATGCTTTGCTGCCTATTCATTATTTTGCTTATCCTCGAAGTTAGCTTAGTCTTTTTCTTAGTTAGTTAGCCATCTCAAAAAATCTACAGCTTAGACGTAGTTAAGCGATAAACTCTAATCATTTTCTTCATTGCTTTAACGAATTTCAGATATGAATTGCCTGAAAAGTCCATCAATATCAATATGAGATTATTCAAAATTTTGCAATGCATTTGTTTCTTAAAGGGCCTTTTTTACCCATACAATTATCTTCTCTTTTGACATGTATTAAGTATCTTAGCTAGACTTCTTCCATAATTTTTGCAAAACTTCGTTGTCCTAAGTATATAAAGATGGCATGATAAAATTATAAATGAAACATTAAAAAATAGCTTGTTTTATTGCTCTTTTTGATGGATTTAAACTTGTACTTTGAAATTTAACTTATTGCACATTAGTTCTATTATAGTTCAGTCAAATTAAGTTAAAAAAGCAAATAAAATTATTCAAAATTAAACTCACGTTTTTATATGAATAAAGGACTGAGGATATCAACTATTGTCGAATTTAATTGCTATAAATTTAACTTAGACAACATAGTAATAAACAATCATTTCATAAGCTAACCTCCTCGCTATTGAATAGAAAGCGCATTTACTCTAAATATTTACAGTTATTCATATCCTGTTTCTCTAGATTAGGCCCTTAATCTTCCATCAGTTGATCCACAATAGATGAGTTAAGAATATTCAATTATTTTTTCTCGTTTTAATTATCTAGAAGAGTTATAGATGTTTTAACCTCATCATCATGCTGCTTGATCATAGTAATTTCTTGTTTGACTGTTGGCTACCAATGAGCAAGGAAACTACTGACAACTGGATCCTAGTTGGCTGTTTATGGTATAAAATCGAAAGTATCTCTACTTTAATCAGTTTTAGTCATGCTTAAATCCATTTAACAGAAAGGAGTGGGCTGTTTTTTATTACTAATAAATGTTTTATTCCTAAAGTTACTGTTATCCAGTTTGCTACTAACACAAGGTGACTGAAGCTGAGACTTATTTTATTTTAGATTGGAATTAAAGAACTGATACTTCTTTTTGGGCTTTTGCAGGAGATTTGTAATACTACTTAAGGCCTATTAGGTGCTTTTCATTTATTTTTTTATTTTTAAAATTTGTTCATTGTCTTCTTCAAATTCCTTTTGCCTCGAAAATTCACCATAAAACTAGTTCTGTTTGGGAAATTATGTCTGATTCATGATGGAAGAAATTTAAAGCTTATTTGTTTCCACAAGGATCGATCTTTCCAAATGAGGTTAAATCACTGACAATTCTAGCTTGACTTCTCTTACTTCTCTAAGTTTTTATTAATATTTTTCTATTTCCTCATTTTTCTTTTTGATCTCTTCATCCCTACTTTGAATAATCCGACTCAAATCTTCTATTTATCTATCTTTTTCTAACAGTTTTTGTCGATAGGAATTATGTATTCCTTGAATCATCTGTTAATGATCAGAATTATTGTTAGACAGAATTCTGATTGTATGGACATAGTCAACTATTTTAGGAGGACTAGAGCGAATATCAGCATTGTTTTTCTCCACTAGCTGGCCATGAGAAACGAAAAAATGTTTGGGCATAAAGATTGAGGAATTCATTAACTAAATTTTATAGCATTAACTTTTTCTTCAGATAAATTCTCCTTTTTGAATGAATAAAATTAATTTAAATGTTAATAAATTTATTGACTGTTCTCAATCATCAGTGAAATATTTTTCACTTTCATCAACTGATTTTATGTCCAACTCCTTTTTCTTGGCCACCTTCTTTTCCATCATTACCTTTTGCATGTCGCGACGACCTTTAATCATTTCATTTGGAGGCTCATTACGCTTTTTTTATTGCTCTCGTAATTTTTTAAGCTACAGTTCTTTGGCCTCCTCTTTTTTTCGGATTTGGTTTTATTTCTTTTGATTTTATTTTATTTCTTTTTCTACCTCAACTGAGAGCAGAGGATGGAGCTATTTTTATCTCTTTATTGCCAATTGAAGCCTTTCTATTTCATGTTAAATTTCCTATATAAATTGGAATATACTGTCATGGCTTTCTTCATAACCTTCTCACTAGCTCCTTCTAAATTTTCCGTAGCTTTTTTTGGGCTAATTTCCTTAAAAATTTCGATAACCTTGTTTGCTACCTTTTCCAAATCTATATTTTAATTATCGAATATATTAATTTTATTAACATTATTCTTTTTCAGTTCCTTTAATTTGTTATTCTCATTGGTCTTCTTCTCTAAATTTTTATCCAGAACAGCTATCCTTGCTACATTTTCCTCTTTGATCTTCTCAAGCTACGCCACTAGTTTATTGTAAGATTTTACTATTCCTTCAACCTCATCTTATTTATCATGCAAATTCTGGATCTACCGAATGTTGTTTTACTCCGCATTAGTAAATATTTATAACATGTTTATTGGCTGATATTTAATTGTGAGATTTTATTTTTATTCGGGAGGCATGGTGTTTTCTGTCAAAAACATGGGTTACTCGTTAACTTTACGTACATAGGTCTTCCAATTCCTTTCTGGGTCGTAAAATGAATCAATAAATTCTTTGTAAGTTTTCAAATTATTCAGAACTTCCGTATCTTTTGAAATAAGATTATCTATTTTTTATGTCTATGCCTCGATGCCATTGAGTTTTGATACTAAATTTTCTTGTATTTTCAACTAATTTTCAACAGCAGTTTGAGCCTCTTCAGCCTGTTTCTTGATTCCTTCAATAAATTTATGCATAAACTCGACATCATTTTCGAAATAGAGTTTGCGTGCCTTTAAAGTTTCCTCTTCATCCTTAATTGCATCTTCAAGTTTAGTAGTTTGTTCTTTCTTGATGTTAATATTCATCTTCGATAGATATATTTATTTTTTCTTCTCCAGAAATTAATGAAGGGATTCCCTCTTTTCTATCTAAGATCAGTTGTACCTTTAAGAAGTGCTCTGACTCTAAATTTCTTTTCTTTACTACTATTATTACCAGCATTGCCGATAAAATCTCCCAGTTGAATGACTGGCTTCTATTTTTTGAAGATGTAGTTAATCTATGAATCTTTAAAAAGCATTTCCTACCTTCTTTTCGCCAGTTACTACAATTCCAGAGACATGTTTTTAATGCGATTGACTCCAGTGTCAGTCTTAGAGTATTAAGGAATGACATCTAAGGCCGATTTGCTGACCACATCGAAGAAAAACTTTTTGTTATCAGTCTCTAACTTGAAAGGGTTGACAGAACTCATTCTAAACGATGTTACAATAATATTAAATCAGGGTAATTTTGCTATAAACTTAATGAATAGAATACAGGTATTTTTAACTTAGGATTAATAATTTCATTTAAATTATTCGCTTTATTAAATCAATCAATGTGAGCTTTTTTATAATATAAACTCTGGTGCCGATTAGTATCTTATATAATTACTAATTTTATTGCGCATGAATCCAGAAAATAGAGGAGAACAAATTGGACTACACCACTCCTATCTCTGGAGAAACTCAATGTTTATGGAAAAACAAGGACCAGTTCAATCCGGATGTCATATTCAACTCAACGAACGTAATTTCATTTTTATTCAGTAGGATCGACAGGGCAAAGCTGGAAGACAAGAAACAACTTAATTCGCACCAACTTTTCTAGCACCAAAAACATGTCGCAAATATCAAGAAAAAATCAAACGTCGGTTGATGTCAACAACTTGCTTTCAGAGCAGAAAAAATCTTCTGATGCTCAAAGATAGCTTTTAAAATCAATGCTTCCTCATATTAAACAAATTGAAAAAAGTGAAGAATTAGTTAATGGCATGAAAAGCCTCAAGGAAATGGATCTTCTGACTGGAAAAGGGATGAATCACACCAAATTTCCTGGAGTAATAAAAGTCGAGCATATATACAATGACTACCATTCTCGATAAGTCAATCCAGGATATAGTAGAAATTATATGGGAAAGTTCTTTACCAAGTGATTGATCTAAAATTTTAATAATAGATGAAGATGCAGTTATCATCAAAGACTATTAGCTTGAATAATAAGACTGTTTTCTTCTGCAATGTTGAGATTGCGGCAGTAATGGAACTATAATTTTTATTTATGAGGATTGATAGCGTAAAGATTTTGGCAGATTTATTGGAAGTCGTCCACTAATTACAGAGTGTATTTGGTCACTTTCAGTTCATTATTAATCTGACTATCATTCGAATCTGTATATCTAAATGCATACTGATTTATAGTTCGTAGCTGAATATTTCATGATTCTGAACTGCCTTCACAAATACTTTATCCTTAAAATGAATATATTCTCCGATCATTGATTATTTTTGCTGGTTATCTTCAACAAGTTTTCTTGATAAGAAGGTCAGGACCTGCTCAGGTTTTAATTTCCTATTACGAACCTAAATATGTTGTATATTACATGATAAATAATTGACCCATCTTCAATAAATCTTAGATATCTATAGTAATAATTAATATGTATTGGAGTTATAGGATTCTTTTCATCTTTAACGCCAATTCTCACATATTTATCCCTGCAGATATAATAGCCATTAAAATTGATGGTTGGACATCCCTTGAAAATATTTTCATAGCTACCAAAAGATTTGTAATAGTTTGCTTACAAATTAAAAGAGGTTAAGTCCATTTTCCATATAAATTGCCTCAGATTATTTTGAACAGCATTTCGTGTATTTGGTCGATATTAAATTGGCCGTTGGAGTACATAATCTCTAATTTTTTGAAATCGACAATGAAGAGGCAAAATTGGAGGTTATAGCTTAAATAGTTTTGTACAAAGTTTTTTGTAATAATCTGCTCGAGCTTCGGATTTAGCAATATCATAGAAATGACTTTTAGAAGTGATTGAAAAATTAAAGAAAGAATAAGGTTCGAGGAAAAGCATAATGTTCATAATGAAATCCTTTGGAACATGCTAAAAGAAATCATATCCCAATGTAAAAACTTACTTCTTCTCTTTAATATCTTCCTGTTCTGCGGTCTCGAGTTAAATCTATATTCCATACTTCTTTTAGTACTTCCTTTCCAAATCAGCAATGATCTATTCTGATTGTTCAGGTTTTTTAATCAAATTTTCAATAATTGAGATGGGACTATAAATATCCTCCAAGATGCAGACCACCTTTGTGGTTCGTTTTGTGTCGTATTAGCAAAATTAATGGATAATTCGAATATTGTCCCTATTAAGAGCCTTGTATTTTTTACTTAAGGCTTTTATCTCTAAGGCTATAGGGTCCACTTCTGGTTTTTTCATTTTTTAATTCTTTGATTAATTTAATAGATAACAATAGATTGTATAACATAAGTAATGAATGATTTTGGTTTAATATTTTATTATCAGTATGTGGGACAATAAAAGCATTGATGATTTAAGGAAAAATTTAAACTAGAGCATCTTTGCATCAACAGAAATTTCATCCAAGTAGAGTCTTCAAAGATAACCTTAGAACCCTGAATACGAAAGGAATTTATTTCAAATTTCAAGCAAATTTACAGATTAGGCGAAAACATACCTTAAGAAGATAAAAATCAAAACAAAATAGATCAAAAATACATGTTTTGAGGCACTTAAAGGTAATATCACAGCCAGAACCAGTCTATAAAAAGTATAGCATGATGCAACAATATGCCGATATTAGTTTATTAAACTATATCACAACAAAAAATTCAAGTTAGTGCAAGGAAACATTATTTCCGAAGCGAAAATTGATAATTAGTATATTTTTAGACAGTCTGTCGACCGTATTCGAAAACAAAAAATGCTTGATTAGCTTGCAATAAGCGTGAGAAAAGAAAACTAAATAAGAAACATATAGGAAATACAATAAAAGCGAAAGATTGATAAAAAAGTAAATAATGTACGATACAGATATTTCGAGAAACAATGAAAATCAGTGATTAATTGATCAAGCAAAGGATATTCCAAACTACATCAAAAATTAAGAGATAAGAAGCCTAATTCAATATTCGGAAGAAAAACCTCAGTGAGTTGGCCACTACTCGATCTAAATTCAACTATATGTCTAAAATCAATGATGAAATGCAAGTTATCAAAAATTATCAAGTACTTTTCATTCGATAAAGGATCAGTTGGAAAGGATAAACAATGATGACGAAAATCATTAGGAGTCAAACAGTGTTCAGAACATATTTACAGCTCACTTTACTTACCATCGTAATTGATTGTTTTTTACAAAATCTTTCTATTTATTAATTCTAATAAGTCTCAATTATGATCGTTAGATTTTATAAATGATATATTATATAATGACTCAGAGCATCCATCAGGGTTTTCTCACTCTTTCGAAAGTGATAACGGTTCTTCCAATTTGAACGCCCTGTTTTATTCGGCTCAAATCCAAGGACAGCTGTTCTTCCTTAACAAGAGTTCCAAACTTGGATTTATTGTCAAAGACATAGTAATCATCTCCCACTTTATCTATTCTAGCATGATTTCTTGAAACAGAGATGTCAGTAATCCGAATTTCACACTCATGGCCTCTCCCTAATTTAATTCCGCCCTCTGGGATATTCTGAATAACCATCATATTATTGGCCTTTTATGAGATTCCCTATAGCATCATATGCTGTCCGGTTGGTCTTTAAATAGGCAGCAATTCATATTATATATTGTTTTTTATAATGAAACGAGGGTATTCTTCCTTACATACCTCGCAATAAAATTTTTAGAAGTTATACTGGATAGTTCCACCGACCACCTATTTCTTTACCTTTGATTGGTTCCATTTTTAGAGACATCGAAAGTGAACAAGAGCACACGTACCACTACATTTACAAGGAGCACATAAAAATTATCCAAGCTAAGTTCCTTCTCCTAGCATGCAGTATTTACACTCGGCAGGATATTAATTAGACTCAACGATGTCTTCAACGGTGACTATTGTATTGTTCATCCAAAATTTGGATTTATTTTAAGGTTCCATAGAGCCAGCACTGCTATTGATGGAAGTAACTCTATATTCTACCCTTCCAATTTTAATGATTTGACCTGGACCTAAGTTTATAAAAGAATTACTGAGCTTATAGCCTTTATTTTAATTATTTTTGTTTTTGAGTGATCGTACTATCAAATATATTTCCTAATTTTTAAAATCGCCACTGGCAAGTTGAAGATGTTAGTTATTTGGCCATGATCGGATCGTTTCCGAATTATAGAATTACAATTTCTGTTTCTTGTTTTACTATTTTATACAAAATCCTCCGAGAAGTTGATGGTTTTCATTGCTCGTTATTTGCACTGCGGATTCCTTGAAATAAACTTATGAAGCTGAATATATTATTTTTTACTCTCGTTGTTTCGATAGATAAATATGTATTTTTCAGTGAGGGGAAACTAAAAAACGTTCTGAACCACGTTTTTGTTGAATTAATAGTCGAAGAGAGAGTGGGAATCCTTTTGCCATGTTACCGTTTTCATAGAAAGAAAAGGTTCGTCGTCAATAAATTTGGCTGATCGCATTATTTCCAATAAAACTATTATACGTTCTTTTCGCTAATTAGCATAATAATTAATGCCATCAAATTATGGCGGTTGCTTATTGAATGATGATAAAAATGTTGATTTAAGTCTGTTTTGATGGTTGTTCAGTATTATTAAAAATTAACGATAACCATAGACTAAAATAACGAATATAATTTCAACTTAATCTTGACTTATTTTCTGAAAATAACATGCTAAATGATAAAATGTCTTCATTTTGATAGGATATCAATTGAAAATGGATAGTTCAAGACGATATTTATTTGAACGTGAATTTATTGTATTTTAAGAAGAGGTGATTGTGAGTTTAACAAAAGGCCTTGCCTAAAGAATAGTCTATTGTGGATTAAATCTCTTAAAAATACATAAAAAGTATAAATAAATTTAACATAGTTGCAAAATGTAGAATCCATAGACATATTCCAAGTATAAATTAGATCCCTTCGAGTAAGTTTAAGAAATTATTCAATCCCTTCCCTATAATCAGCACTACATCAAAATTTTTCCCTATAGTCATAAGAGTCATTTAGCGAGTAACAAAGCAAAAGCACCGCATGTTCTAATATATCAATAAAATGACGAGTTAACCGTTTAAGATTTAATTTAAAAATATGCCAAGGAGACAGGAAAGATTGGTAATACTCAACTCATGTATATATTTCTGAAAGAAGGTTCATTGCTGGAAAAAAGAGAGACTCTTCCATAAATTAAAAAAAAATTGAGAATCGATACTTTGGATGGAGTTGAAACCTACTTCGAAATTATACAAGGGTTTCTCAATGAATGCACTGTCCAAAAAATATACAATGGGAAAATATAAGTCGCTTTCACACTCAAAGATATCAACTTTCCAATTTATCTTCCAATTTAAGGAATTGATACATTTATAACTGTGACTGAAAAACTATCAAAGGAGATACACAGAATTTTCGGAAAAATTATTTAAACCAAAATTATTAGACTTACATTCCGATGTGATAATTAGTAGAGAGTGAACGAAGAAATCAGCTTTTCGTGGCTATCCAAAGAAGACAAGGTGCAAGTTAGTTTTACAAATGGATTTAAATTACCTGCTCCGCCTCGTTTGAATAACAGCTATCTTATCATTAAAGGAGAAGAAGAAATGAATATAAAAGCCAATAAGTTGCATTATGACGATATTAAGGATAGAAAAGTGAAGGATGTGCTCAGCTAAATTAATCCAAACAAAAAATGGAATGACTATGGACTCAAAATTGGTGATTTCGTGCTAAAACCAGAAGAAAGGTTTTCTAAAGCAGATAGTTTGCTCAGGAATACTACAGCTCATTTCAAAAATGTGGCTGGTGTTATCATTAATGAATCACATATGTTTGAGGCTGAACAGTAAAGCATTCTAAAGATTTGTGGTAAAGTTGATATCTAAAAGATAGTAGACGCTAATTAAAAAAATAGAAATCACCGAAAAACTTGTGATTAAAAAATAAAGATTCGGGCTTCAAATGCGAATCATCCATATTTTCAAAATAATCTGGACTCAATAAAACCCATTCTCCTTTATACAAGCGAACTCTATGTAAGGCCGAGCAATAACGGACCAATCGCAACTTTATACCGAATCCTAAACACTTTTTTACGGAGCCAACAGTTTGGATTGACCACTGAGGATCACTATAAATAAAAGTGGGAGTATCCATTCTCGCGTGAGCTTCTTTAGCAACTAAAATACATCCCTCCTATCACAGGCAAAGTTTTGTGGCGAGGAATTAGATATGAGACAAATCACAAAGTTGGAGAGCGAATCCTTTACAAACAATTTAGTTCGTGCTCTCAAAATGAATAGCAGGCTAAATCTTTTGCTGATAAAGGGCTTCTTAAGTTTACCAAATCATTCTCAGGCCGATCAATTAAAGACTACTCATATTATCAAGTTGAAGATTAAGTGCTTTTCGAGCCTTATGTTTAATTCAGAGTAACAAACGTAACGACCATTTAAAACGAACAAATTGCAGGAATAACTATTCCTCTCTTTGAGTTAGAGGAGGTTAAAAGAACACCAGTACCTGACAATAAAGCTCTTTTTCTGCTGTGGGTCGATGATAAGATATAAGAAGGACAAAAAATATGGGGCAGTTTGAAGGACATACACAAAACTACAGTTATGAAACAGTTGTTGTCCACACAAGAACTAAAAACCTGGCTATAACAAAATTCAGCTTTGCTAAAAGACGAAGCAGCATAGTTTGTGATGATTACCAACATGACCAGAGAAGAAAATAAGGTACCAAACTACGAAGCTGGAATTCATGCAATTAAATAATATCGAAATAGAATATCTTAAGGCCACGTTTTTGTGTATATCTTCAATATGTAAAGGACTATTTAAAAGTTAAACAAGCATAAGTTAGACTTAAGTCCCACACTTCAAGTCTCAGATAGCATAAAGGATCTGCGTAAATTTTTAACAGAAGTCAGTGGACTAAAATGATTTCTCTATCATTTATATAAATAATTCAATTGCATATGATTATCGAACTTTGGTCTGGATTTGGATGTTATTATAGTAAATTTAAAACAGTATGAAAGGGTGTGAACATTGATAATATGGAAATCATTAATTTGTGATTATTAGAAAACACCCAATTTATTTATACAAAAATCCGCATTGAATTTAAAAAATAAAGTGATTGCTTATAAATAGACGGAAGTCAAAGATTTGTCTATATAAAAGTGAAACGCTACCATTTATTAAATTATCAAATATTTGATATATCCTCATTAATTTATGAGATTAAAGGAAGATTAAAATGGAGAATAAAGTAATACTTATTTGACATTATAATATCAGTTGTTTTAGCTAATCACCGTGTATGTTCTTGTTAGCTGTTGCAGTTGTTGAAATTTTTTAAAACTTACAGAAATATTCTTGCGAATATCCTTCGTCTCGCCCTAATCATCGGAGCCAAAGTAGTATCGATCGATTTTTCTTCTTTTAAACTCAAGATAATCTTTGCATGGCTTCACGTGGTACGTTTATTATTCATCCTGATCAAAGTATCGAATAAGTAAATCTTATTGCTTTTTTAAAGAGATAGAGAGGTATTGTTCAGGATTTTTATTTTCAAGAGGCGGAACCTTGTCGATTAATAATGGCTATTAGATTAGGAGAGGAGCAGCAGCAGGGAGGGTGGCTCTAGATTTTTATTGACTTAAGAAACCACTTGCAGAAAAGATACGATCGTAATTGATTCCGATGTTCTCCGCTTCATAGGCCACAGTCGAAAGGAAATTAATTATTGACAGCTTTTGGTCAATTTAACTCACTCCATTTGCCTCCAAGTTCACATTTTCAAAAGATTACTTTCGATTTTTATATAGCTAAAGATCCAAGTGAAGATTTTTCATTCGTTATTTGTCTTTTGCTCGATCTTCAATCCGGATCTCCTATAAATAATCTGGCTGGGAGCACAATCCTTTGCATTCAGTATAAAAGGCAGCCATTTGCAATTGGATTTGCTTAAACTTGAGCTCTTCTCTCATCTGCACTCGATCTGCAGCTTTTAGCGATAAATCAAATTCCTCGAAGAGTTCTTCGATGATTTAGTCTTAAACTACTCGGTTTGTTCTCCTCAAACTTCTTTTTTCTCTTTCTCTCGGTCTAAAAGCGAGCATATGATTGTACTCGTCTGGATTTGGCTTCCACAACAGTCTTAATAATGGAAATTTGAGTTCTTCCCTTCGGTTTTTCCAATAATTGTATACTGTGTCTGCGAACAACTCCACGCCTTCCCATTGAAGAACATCTTTATTTTCTTTTTCGAGAAAGCTCATAATCCATCCTTTATTCCTGGGCAGAGTCATATCCTTACCAGCCTTTAATTCTAATTACACAAAGGCCTTTCCCAAAAATTCGATAGTTAAAAGTCTTTTTCCTTTATGTATAAATCTATCTTGATGGCTTTTGAGGAAGATATGGTCTACTTCAGTTAGTTAGTAAGTGTTTGCTGATGGCAAATTTAATTGAGGCGGCAGCCTAATGTAATTTGGTGTTAGCTTTGCAAATTTTTTAATTTCCGTCGATCTATTGACTGTATCTATCTTGGGTACAGGAATCTCCTATTTTTTTTGTATTTCAACAGCCTTGGCGTCTTAAACGGGTATGGAAATGATTAAGCTTTCTTCGTTGGTTTCGAGCTAATCGAAGGCTTTCTTATTTTATATGAATTTAAAGGGCTTGGTCCAATCATATTTAGTGCGGTTGCGCATCAAATGATAAATTTAAATAAATTATAAATTATATTATCTATTATTTGATTTATAAAGTACACCTGATACTTTCTGATCTACTGCCCGAGCCATTCGTCCTATTTTAATTTAGAACTATTAATTCATGATATAATCATCTTCTTATAATTAATATTAAATAAATTACGATAAGACTAATTAGTCAATAATTGTTTTTGTATTTTATGCAAATTAAAATTCATCACTTAGTATTGTTATTTTCATATTCATCGTCGTCTTCAATTATCAAGTCATCGTCGACACGTAGTTGTCCTTTGTTCATCATACTTAATTTCATCTGTTTCATCCTTTAAGGATTTACATAAATGCCATTTTTGAAACCAGTCAATTTGGTGATATCTATCTCATGTTGCCTCCATACATAATTACTGACTAAAAAATCGCTAAGAGCTGAAACTGCAATTGCTCCAAAGGCTAAGGGCAGTTCTCGTCTTGTAAAAGGAACTTCTTTTTTCCAATTAACTCCAAATATAATGCCTGTCAATAAAACTCCCTTCGTGACCCATGGAGAGTAATCCAATATTTTTATATTTTAAGCGAGCTTTTGCCGTTTTTATGGAGACAATTGTTATGCATTGATGCAATCTTTCATTGCATTTTTCCTCATTTTCAACAGAGGTATAAAATCCATTGATATAAATTAAATATGATCAAAATCAACCTAAATAAATTTTAGCATAAATATCTTTTAAATAAATAAATTTATTTCATTCGTTTGCCGACTCAAGGCTGCAGATTATTGAGACTATAATAGTTGGGGAATGATTATGGATTACAATCAGCACTTTTTTATGGACTTAACGGTCAATATCAAATCTGGAACCATCAACTCTTCTTCTGTCTTTTATTTCACTTCCTTTTTTTTGGGGAAAATTGGCTTTAACCCCTTGTCGAACATGTTGTTGTCCCCTCCAGCAAAGATGTTGTCTTTTCCTTTGACCTTTTTATTCTCACTTATCTTCGAACTCTTCACAGTTAATACTTTAAACATTTCCACCTATTCGTATGATTTGCGATAATCCTTAATAAAGGATTTGAAGTTCTCGACGTCCTCGAAACTAAGCAAAGTATCCAATATCTGCTCATCAACGATGTTTCTTCTCGTCTGAAAGAGTTGACCAAAGGAGTTCCACTCAAAATCAGGTATTTTCTTGCGGATATTCTGAATGATAATAAAGGTATATTTTGCAGATAGTTGCGCATCTGTGTTTGGTAAGCCTCGAATACTTTGAGTTCGCCCTATCCCTTCGCATTCTCACCGAAAGATCCCCAGTTATTTTCCATAAAACTGGTGAGTGATTTTTCGAAATTGGGATCAATCATGATTTCCTGAAGTTACATGATGATGCGATCAAATTTAATGTCATCTCCTGATTTGTTTGACTCTAAATAACTGTTGACGTACAGTAAATCTACTCGAATTATTGCGAACTGTTTTCATCCTCCATTGGCTCCATTTCAATCTAATTTTAAATAATATTGTAGAAGCCTATCATTTGATATCTAACCATACTTTTGACCAATAGCTATGCTTTTTAAAAAATGGTCATGATAAAACATAGAAATGATCACTAACCTTATAAAAAGAGGGTGAATTCGGCAAGGATATAAGAAAATAATCAAAAATTAGATGAAACCTGTGTAGCTCAGTAGGTTTGAGCGTCAATCTCATAATATCCAAGTCCAAATTATCAGCAAGTATTTTTATTTTGATGAGAATCTATTTGATTCATCAATTCCCTAATTAATTGGATGAGTTTCATAATTCACCGAACAACCTTTGATTAAATAGTTATAATAATTTTATCTAATGAGTACGCTCAATATCAAAACTGATCAAGTCTACGGATTCGAAGAGATCATGGCACGCACATCCAGGACCATTACGCCTAGTTTGGAGGAGCAACTCAAGGATAAGTATAAAACCTTTACCAGGTTTAACTACCGAGATGCACTTAAAGAAGCCAAACTCGCCCGTAAAAAAAAAGGTAACCACAGCAAGGCTATGTAATCAGACGTGAAGGCTGCTCTCACTAATTTTATTTTAGCCTTATCCAACTAACCCAAAAAATAGTAAAAGAGTAGCAAAAAGACTGTAGTCATTGAATAGCTGGCTGGTGTGAAAAGCGAGAGAAGGTAAAGATTCAAAAGGGCCATCAACATCTTTCAAATCATCAGGCATTATATTGAGAAATAAAATTTTAAACCCAGTGAGGAGGAGTTGTATCTTATTAGATCGCTATCTGATTTGAAGGAATTCAGCTAACAGAGTGGATTGGACATGATCCTGAAAAGTAAATTTTCGCTAATTTAGAAATTTATCGGTTTATGAATGAAGCAGTCGATTTTAATCAATTTCGATTCTTGTGTCTGCTTGTTATGTTGGCGGCCGACATTTGCCTACAATTTAAAGATTACAATCGAGCCTTCTATTTCTATAACTAAGCTGTATTCTCAACAATATTTAGAAACTCTTCGCTTCCTACTCAGGCCTAAATCAAATTAAGACTGAGGCCTTCATTGCTATGGGATTGATCACAATGGAAATCAAATTTTATACAGAATCCATCATAATTTTTAAAAAGGCTTTGCAATACTCATGGAAAACCAAAAATATTTAATCCTAACTCCTTATTTATGATTACCTGGGAAGCGCCTACTACTATCAAGGAAAGCTAAAAGAATCTCAGTATTATCATAAACGTTTCACCCAAGGCGAGTATGAGATGAATGACTCTGCGATAAAGAAGATTTCATTTGAAATGCTACAATAATACTAGAAACACATCAGCTCACTGTAAAAGAAAAATTTATCGAGTCTATTCCTTTAGTATATCAATATTCCGATCGTTGATTTAAATGCTGTGCCAACGCCAAAGGACAAGAAAAGAGTGTATTAAAATTATGATGAGGGGGTGTCGCCACGGAGGAAGAAGAAAAATAATAAAAAGTTTTAGTTTTAGGATTTTCCGCCTGTTTTTAGACAGCTGGATAAGCTAATAAAGGAAGATCATTAATTTAGAACGGAAATACCCAATCCTGATGTTCAGCGCAACTTTATTGCTGCTCAAAAGTATGGAAAACCGAGGAAAAACGTTATCTTTTAACAAAGTGCAGAGTATCATAAAATTGTAGGAGGCGGGGAAGACGTTGTAAAGTTGAATGAGCTTCATAGCAGTTCTTTGGAGAAGAGGATACAGAAGGCATTGGAGGATAAGGATAATCCAGACTGGTGGCAAGATATGAAGGATAAGATAAGAAAGAATCAATTACAAAAAGTTGGGCAACTGAGGGATAAAGTATTCAACTCCCATCAAAGTTACTATAAATATCCATAATAAAGAAGAAGATCATATTCGCTGAAGACGGAGAAAATAAAGCAATCGTTTAATAAGACTCTCCTCGATTGGATAGATCCTCCTAAATGATTTAATTTACTTTCCTTCAATGATTGTAAACATATTTTTAGATGCGTTAAATATCGTATTATTAATTGAAAAAAAATGGCTAAGAACTTACAAAAGCCGAAAGGAATTGCCTTATCTCCAAGGTTAAATATTCTATCAATGATTTGCTTTTACTGATAAGTTTAGTATATCTATTCCTTTTGTATAAATTTTGTGAACTGTTTTCTTAGGTTAGCCTATTCCATAACTTTATTAAACACTTTCTATTATTTTGTTTTACAATTATTCATTAAATGTAAGCCTAGGATATTTACAAGCCCGAAGTAGACAAAATATTCGAGCATTACAATCCTGCTCCCGCATATTATTTAGCACTCGCTAATTTCCTGAAACAGTAATGCAAGAAAAATGTCGACAACACCCGCAGATTTCTAATTGCCTTCCAAACTCATCCGCTTATTCTCATCAACTTCAATGCATTCGCCAAAATTGTACGCATCATTAAAAAAATAACGACTCCTTATAAAAACGCAGAACTATAAAGCATTCTTTCTTCAACTCTGATGAACTACATCAGTCTGTACTTTTCACATCCCATCACTCCCAACAACTCAAAAAAATTTCAACAATTCGTGGACCTATTCTAAAATTTAGCCACAACTGAGACTGAGAACTTAAATGACCAGAAAAAGGTGATCATAACTCTTGCCAAAAACAACTACTCTTAATAATGGAAAAATCGTCTGGTCGAGATTATCAACAATGAGGTATTAGTGGATAAAAAAAATCAACAAGTCAATTTTTTGAAAGTCAATAAATATTTTGGACCATTCGTGGTTAAGACATTGGATAGACTGATTCCTCAATTATAGAGATTGCTAATTAGAAGTGAATCTAACTTCGAAATTTGGGAAGATTTCATCATTGCTGTTGAAAATTGGAAAGGAGTCGACTAGCATCTCTTGCCTCTTATTCATAAGATAAAATCTCTTTTTCTCAGCAATGTTGAAGGAGGTATTAGAATTGTGAACACTCTCACTAAAAATTTAACAGATGAAAGAATTATCAAGGATTATCTAGCTTTCATTTTGGGCATGATTGGAGGTGAACATAATGCTAAAAAGAAAATTGTATATGTTCGAATGCTCGAGGGAATAATTAAGAGCCTGAAGAACCATCCATAATAAAAGGTTCGCAATCAATTTTCACAGGATATTCTTGTTTCAATCGTAAATGGTTTAATTAAATTTACCGACTAATAAGAATTTATATTTTTGACTTCTATTCTTAGCAATCTCCTTCCTCTCGTAACTGAACCCAGAGAAGATGTGGCAAAATCGATTAAAATTTATCTAAAAAATCAAAATAAATACATACTAATTGTCATCGGCCTAATACTTGCTTATGTCTATAAAAAAGAACATATCAATAAGTTCCCAGCTGTCAAGGATATCTTCACTCATTTTAAATCACAGCTCGCTCTGTCTATTAAAAAGGTATAGGCTAATTGGCAATGGCTGCTTCCAATCATTTACTTTTTGTCCGAAGGATAGACTCATTTGATTGATAATTTAAGTTAGCAAATGCCTATGTTTAAAGTGTCCTGCCTATCTTTGAGCAAAATTGAAAAGAAGACTTGCCTAAAGCTTATCCTCAGGTATATTTCCTATCAAAAGGAGGAAGAGTAATAAATCTCCAATAATGTGTTCGTGATATCTGTCTTATTGCTTGAAGATCTGAAAGAAAGACTAGTTTGGTAATAATTTATTGCTGCTCTTAATACTCAATAGAAATTAAATCTTGTAGCTAAAGGAGTCTTCCCCTTGACACTGTTCAGTTGTGGATAATTAAAAAAGAATAGGGGTAACAGTTTCCAATCTCTTCTGACTTACATTTGGCACTCGTTGAGAAATTAAAAGATAACTGTTACATAAGAGATTAATTTCATAAGGATAATCTGCTTGTACTCAAAAGTAAAACCTATTTTTTTGAAATCGTTCATTGTTGAGCAACCTCAATTAATTAAAGACACAATTGAAAGATATGTCAAAAGCAGTCTTTTTGATACCTAAAATGATGAAGACAATACGCTTGCTGAAAAGGAAATTAAAAATATTTAATTTATATCAAACTCATTGTTACGATATCAGCAATAATATTTGGTTGTTCTCTTAGAACAGTTTACAAAAGAAGAGTATTACACAAAAGAATTATAGTTTTTGTTTAACTTTGAGCAGGATGTTAGGAATAGTGTGCAACAGGTTAAAAAAGATTTAGAGGAGATCATGGATGAATTAGTGGAGAAAGATATTTACAAAGTAGAAGAGGTCAAGCCTAAAAAGGTCTACCTTTCAAACAATTTTGAAATAAAGATGATGAGCGAGCAGGAAGTAAAAGCTGATAAATATCGCCAGCATTTTCTTAAAATGCTCAGCTTTTTTGATAAAATAGTCAAGAAACTACTTTTTTCACTCAATACCCATAGCTTAATATGCAATTTATGGCAACACAACCTCAAATCTATTCTCACAGTCACCAAATACCCAGAGCATCGACTCAGCATACAAAAATTAATTAAAAAAAGCTGCAGATTCAGTGCTTGGTTCAACAATGAGTGCATTGAATCTAAAATATTTTCCAAGCATGCTGACTTCCTGGGATAATTCTTTGCTCTAAGACATTCAGGGATCACCCCTGCTGTAAAAATGATGGCTCACTGTGAACTGTTCTTGAAAGATCTACTTTCTCTTAATTTCTAAGATGTGACTACCACCTTCAAAATGTTATAGGTCCAATAAGAACAATTTGTGATGTTATTCGTAAATGAAATGTGTGAGTATCTTCTTTAAAACATGGAGTTTGATGTCAATCTAAAAAGGAATGCAATCCGATTCTATTACAAATCGATTAGCAAAAACAAAAGCTTCAAGAATTAGGAGCTACTGTTTACATACATTGTCAGCAACATCAATATTTTGGCAAGTTCCGATCATATCCAATTTGTACTCCTGCACCTCCTTCAATAAGTTGATCAAAACCGCTTCCATTAAATATTTACGGATATCCTTAATTTTATTCAAACTACTAAAAGGCTCATTCTGCATACGATTACTCTATTGAAGGATTAATACAAGCCTGAATTCGAGGAGTTCATCAAGCTAAAAATATTAGCCTTGGAATCCAATCCATAAATTAGCAAGCTCGCTTAATAGATTTTAGCGAAAGAGGGAGAACTCAGAAAATCAATCCTCACCTTCAACATGAAAAATTTTGTAAGAAAGAATTCTAAGTAAACCATATAAAAACTATGTCAATTCATCAAGGAATAAATTACAGCTGATAGTTGTTAAGCCATATTCCTGATGGTTATGAAGGCTTCAGAAGAATTGTTTGATTAAGGATTTGATCAAGAAGGTCTCTAAATGTTTCCCTATTTCCTCAATCTCAATATAGAATCCATAATCGAGCCTCTCTATAAACCTATCTTTTAGTTGTTAATCATTAAATTTACGGCTAAAGAAGAGTATGGCACTCTTTCCAAGCTATCAGTCGAAGCTGGTATTAATATCATTAAAAAAAATGCCGAATTGCATGCTGAAAAATTGTTGCTCGTCTTATAAGGATTTATAAACAAAGCTACTGGAGTCAGTAACATCATATTTTTAGGAGTCTTAGCTCCTCATCTCGAAGGTAATAAAAATTTACAGCTCATTTAACGTAGAATTACAGAACTATTCAAAAGTAACAAGGAAAATTAACAAAGGGCCATCTCGAAATGCATGTCTGATCTCATGTCCTTCTTTAAAAATCCCGAGGAGATAGTAGAGAGCATCTTCTCCAACATTGGAGGATTGCAAAGTGAATAATTACAAATCGGACAGGCCTATCTATTTTCAGGATTATTGAAAGGTATTGGTTATAAACTTACTCAATAATATCTTGACAAAATCCTATCAAAAGACTATATCACCAAGACTAAACAGTAGAAATCAGGTAGAATTTACTTGGTGAGTGCTCTTATTGAAAATTTCGGAAGAGTAGTCGAACTCAAAAGCATTAAAATTATAGAATTAATGATTGGATATACTGCCGACAATTCAGAAGAAATTAGAAATCTCGCCAAAAAGACAGGACAAAATTTAATTGTGAAGATGAGCTCTTTCTCAGTCAAAATATTACTTCCTCAATTACTCAAGGGATTAGAAGAAGAACAGAACTGGAGAATTAAAATTAGTTACATCTGGATTTTGGGAATAATGGCAAACTGCTCAGCCAAACAGTTGCAAACTTCGCTTCCAATCATTGTGCCCACTCTTTCGACTTGCCTCAGTAATGCGCATCCCATTATTCGTGAAAAGGCTTCATAAGCCCTTAATTTAATTGGTCAAACAATTAAAAATCCCTAAATTTCCGAATGTGTGCACGTTCTCATTGAGGCTCTGTAAAATCCTTTCTAAAATTCGTAAAAAGCAATTGACATTCTACTTAAAACAAATTTCAACCATTATATTGATCCTCCAGCCCTCTCAATGATCATCCCTATTTTGGACTATTGCATGCGTGGACGTATATCTTAGCTTAAAGCTGGTGCTTGTCAAGTAATTGGCAGTATTGTTGAGCTTATTTCCAATTCTTATGATCTCTTGCCCTACTTGAGAATTATTACAACTGGATTAAAAGTTGCTCTTTGTGATCCACTTTCAGAAATCAGATGTATTGCTGCTATGGCTATCGGTAAAATATCTAATAAAATTGGCATGAAATAGGCAGAACTGTACTTCAAATTTGTACTGGAAATCATCTAATCGCCTCTATCCAATACGACTGAAAGACAAGGGGCTGCTCAAGCTGAGGCCTAAATCATTTGCAGTCATACTTATTAATATTTCGAGGAGAGCCTCAACAAAATTTTCTAAAAACTAAACTCAATTAAGCACAGTTAAAAATAAGGTTATATTTTGATATTCTTATACGTTCCCTCAATTAAAACTCAATAATTTGAAGGATTCATCAAGGAAGTCAATGAAAATATGTATGGATTCGTCTCGGATGAGGAAGAAAATATCAGAAATTCAGCAATGATGGTTGAGAAGGTTCTTATCAACAACTACTGCTTGACTCATACTGACCTCTTGCTTGGTCCTCTTTGTGATGGTGTCTTTGAAAACAATTGGAAAAAGAGAAATGCTGCCATTATCCTAATCGGCGAACTATTAAACATCATTAAAAGTCACATGTACAATACAAGAACCACTGACAAGGCTTATGCCTATTACAGAGGGCTCATGGCAGTTTATATTATTAAGGATGATGAACTTGAAATGACAAGACACACCGCTAATCAGGTCTGGAACGCTTATATTGAAAATACTCCCAAAACAATAAAGCTTGGACTTTACGAATTAGTGAGAATGTGGACTCGATTTACTCATAGAGCCAATGGCGTGGTCTTCACAAACATCATTGCTTTCTCAAGTAAATACGGCTAAAATTATTTCAGCTAAATTCTGAATTTTTTAATTGAATATATTCATGAATCCGAACATCAAGTCGGTGTATTTGAAGTGCTTTCCGAATTCATCAAACGCCTTAATTTACAGTTTTTGTCCAAATAGATTTATAAAACTACTTTACGAGAATTATTTACTGATAACTTGTTCACCATACCTGATAATGTCAGATCTTCCCTGTCAAACACACTGGCTTTGTATGTTGATAAAATGCATGAGTAAAGATTTTTCGAAGATTTGCTTTATCCTACGATATAAAAAATGGACTTAACTGAAGAACTGAGTGGATAGTACACAAAGAACCTTCATTTAGTAAAGGATTTGCTGAGAACTAACTCCAATAAAGTTGTTGATAGAGTTATCAATAAAGTAATGGAAGCACCAATGTCAGAGTTTAAGATTGAAGTCATTACTAACAATGCCGATAGATTGGCCAATTACCTCTATACTCATTTCAAAAGACCAGCCACTGAAGTTTTGGTTGAAGAAATATACCTGCTTATTGACTAAAAAACAAAATAGAATAGATTGAGTTTGATTATATACTGTCTCTAGCAAGTATCCCTTCAGTTGAATTCAAAGCACAAAGATTTATTTATCAGAATGATCAATTCAAACATTTATAAGCTGATCAATGCCTTTACAGAGAATTAGATGCTTCCTCGCAACAAAAAGACTTTAATAGTGTTTATTAATATGCTATTGTTTTTCCTCAATTCAACACCTCTTATGGAAATTGAAGACTTAGATATGATAATTGGTCAAATATCTCCTTTGGTCTTCTTTGAAGATGCAGAGTTGAGAGGTTTGGGACACAGAATCTTCCTTCTTTTAATAGCAGATCATAAGAGCCCAAAAACATCAGAGTATATTAGGCAAATGGTTGTTTCTTTCTAAAATAAAATCACAGTCTAAAACCAAATGATTTGGGAAGACGAGGTGATTTTCAAGGACTATATAACTACCCTTGTCAAATGCATCGCCTATGGTAATAATGACGGCATGGAATAAAGTTTGGAAATGGTTGATTTCATTATGCAACATACTCCCCGATAGCTCGTTGAAAAATAAATCCTTAGAATAGTTGGACCCATAGTAAGAATTTCCAACTACCCCCTCCTGCAAAAACAGAAAATATCTATTATGGAGATACTAATCAAAATCCTAAAACAAAATTTCAGAATTGATCCCTACATCAATCAAATTTTATCAATTTGCCTGCGTCTCCTCCAGGAATTCAAGAATAGCTAAGAAGTAATGAGAGTCATTGCAGATACCTATATGGCTTTAATTATATCAACATCCCTCAAGCAAGAGCTAGTTTTGGCTATTTTAGGGAAAATCAAAACATTTGGAGCTAATCTCGTCCATTCTTTTTATTACTTGATTAAGTCGATTCTTCTATAAAAAGTTTAACTTCCTAAAACCCTTTACTAAAAGATATATGAAGAGTGCCATGGTCTTTTAATGCAAAATGCAGGAAAACTTTCAGTTAAAGCCCTATATTATGCCTCAAAAATTTCAGCCAGACTCGCAGTTTTTATGGGAAAGCATATCTAAAAAGTAGAAGCCCAACTAACTGGCCTGACTTGCTCATACTAATTAATAATAAATTATCTGCATTTCGCCTACTATAAAAAGGTTAAGATCCCGAGACTCAACACAATTGAAATATTTATAAAATAGAGCAATCGTGAAAAGGTTCACTACCTTCTAAAATCCCTGAAACTCTGCGCAAAGGTGGCCGAATAAAACAAAAAATTGTATTCTCAATAATACATCCGAGGTCTTGTGCCGTAAACTTTGGTGGGCTTCGACGACATAGGTGACATGATAGAATGTTTCGAGAGTGAAAGGCCTTTTGAGGAGATCGTCATAGTTGAAGGCTAAATAAATATAAAATGATTAACAGAAAATTCGTTTAAAAATTGCAATATCATAGAAAGAGCTGCTAATTGAATAGCAGTTATTCATATATCTTTTTGAATTTGTGGAAAATGTCCAATCGCAGACTTAACGTTTTTATGTCCTTTAGGGCGAGCCAATGCTGATAAAGCTATTCATTTATTCGATGCATGTCAGTGGCGAGACATTCGTTCTACGTTAAGATATGGTGTTACTTGCTTTTTGAAGCGAATTGATTGCGCTTTTAAGACTGTTGTCGCCTCTTCTAACTTAGCGTTGCTCTGGAGAAGGCTTTATAAATTATTTCTGAGTCTTTAATTCTCCTGGCTTTCTTATCGTAGCTTTGCTAAATATTAATCCTCTTTGAGTTTATGCAAGGCTGTCATTTGAGTAATATCTGTGTTAAATTATTGCTTGAGGACCATGATTTAATTTAATAAGAATTCCTATTGTTATGACTTCACTTTTGTAAGGGTGATTAAGCAGTCTTGCTGGTATTTTTCTTTATCAAGCGTCATTACCTTGATTTCACTCTAAACTTTTTTTAAGTGTTCCTTTAGAGATTAAGTTTACTATTTTTTGAAGTGAATTTCTTGCTAAAATTGCAAAACTTGTGCCTGCAAATTTGAAATTCTGAATTGATTGTCTTTGGTAAGGTAGGTTTTCTCATTTTAGGCATTATTTTTCAGCTATTCATAGTTGTGTTCAAGTCTATCATACTTCTTCTTTAATCCTGCGAGTTCCCTTTAAAGATTTTTGTTGCTGTCCGAGATCTATGCAATTTATCTCTAAAATATCATACTAAATACATTTTTAGCTGATTAAATTTAGGTAGTGAGAGAACTTTTGTTTTGCTCAATCTCTGCCTTTGTGAATCCTTCAAGTTCATTTAGATGCTGTGAGAAAAATTGATAGAAAGAATCAATAGTCCTTTGGCTGTTCTCATAATCAAATTATTTGAACAACCGCTCGAAAGCTTTGAGTTTGGCCTTCAAATCCTAAGTTTTTCTAAATATTCATAAGAATTACTTCTAAATTCCTGCTTCCTCACAGTTTTACATATGCCTAAAAAAAGGTTTGATATCCACAAACAAAAAATGAGATTTCTATTTCAAGTGTTTTCCAGTTCTGATAAACCCTTATATTACATCCCTCATCTCGTTTATTTTTTAGTTCAGCATCTTTTTGGTATAGTTTTATGCATAACTCTACTTTTTGCTGACAACACGATCTTTTTTTATTGACTTTTCAACCTCTATCCTTGCAGGGGATTTACTTCTAATTGGGGAAATCATTTTGATGAAAGATCGAGAAGGTAGTCTTCTTTCTTCCTCAGCAAAGGTCACTCTTTTCGGAGTGGTTGAGTTGCTTTCACTTAATTTTACAATACTTTTAATTAGTTTAGTTGGGTTTTACCTCGATTCTTCACGTTTAGTTTTATCAAGATCCATAGATTCGTTTGCATTTACCTCTCTCAGCGGTTGACGATCAATAAAGTTGGCATGCCGATTGAGTGTGTTTTCCAACATGATCTTTTTCTTCCTTTTTAAATATTAAAACATAGTCTCGCCTGGCAACATTTCATTATTACTCATTCCTAAACGTTTAACGATATTAAGAATTTAAAGGCTATAGTCATTATTATTAAATTACAATACAATTATTTTCGAGGATGAATACAGCTTATTTTAATTATAACTCTCCCAATATTAGAGAAACCAAATCCCTCATGAAATATAGTAGTTTTTCGACACCTAAGACTACTCTCCATTCTGCTCGTAGTGTAACAAAAATTAATTTTGTTCATCCGTCAACAACAGTAGTTATTATTCGACTTAGATCAGCAGAAAACTTCAAGCAAGCCCTGTTCCTGTTGCTCCTGTTGTTCCCCTTTCCAGTCGGCCATATGTTGTTGTGGAGAGAAGAGTTTCCTATGGACAACCGATTTCAGCAGAATAATATCAAAGATTAACTCAAGTCAAAAGCGTCTGTGTTCGCTCAGAAACATCTAGTCCTGTTGAAAAAGTATCAAACATAAACAAATATATTGAATTAGGAAAAATTCCCTTAAGAAAAAAGATGGAAGTAAGCGCATAATCATCAAAAACGGGCCTACTTTGCTGTTATGCAAACCCTAAGACATATCCATATGCAAATATTTCAAATATTGAATGATTGTACTGTAAAATTATACAATTTGCCTATTATTTATTATTAACAAATTGACAAATATTTAATTTTTAATATTGGAATGAGATAAAGGGCAGACTGAAAAAAGTAGATTGAGTAATCCCAATGGTGCAGGGGTAGCACAAGAGTTTCCGGAGCTTTAGACCCAGGTTCGACTCCTGGTTGGGATGTTTTTTAGATCTCTGCAATTGACAGATATAAATATAAAATAAATGCAATATTATTCTTTATTTTGGTGCTTATCAGCTGATTCCTTACAACGAATTTTCTATAATTTGCTTATTATTTGTCACTCTCAATAAAAGGTTATTAATTATAATGCGAATATTGAGAAGATTCGGCCTTATAGGTTAGAGGCCTTAGTTAGTCAAAAATAAATAATGGCTCAGAAAAAGGCAAGCATAACAACTGGGTATTCTCTAAATGTTCAAGAATAATGTGGAATTATCCCTTTTGAACTGCAAAATTGAGGATCTTGTCAAGATGAAAAATGAAAAAGTTTTTAATACCTTCACCACTCGATGTTTAAAACCTGAAATTCGTGCTCTGAACGCCTTAGCAGATGTCAATATTTAAGGAGCTCTATAGAAAAGAGGACAATAGAAGATTCCATTTTCAGTGAAGGATCAACTAAAGGTAGAAGGCATGATATCAACTTGTGGATTCAGCGATAATATAACTCCTTCACTTGATAGTTCAGATGTTGTAGTTTTATTGTAAAATGAAGGATGTGTTCCTTTTACTCACACTAATGTACCTCAAGGATTGCTAGGTATTTAATCTACGAACCCTCTCTATGGAACAGCTTATAATCCTCATAATCCATCATTTTTGAGCGGAGGATCTTCTGGAGGAGAAGGAGCACTTGTTGCTTGCAAAGCTACTGCTTTTGGAATTGGGTCAGACTCAGGAGGCTCTGCAAGAATGCCTGCGGCATTTTGCGGAATATATGGCTATAAACCAACAGGTTCCAAAAGGTTATCCCTGAAAGGTAGACTAAGCCCTAACGGTATGGAAAGTTTAAAATTTGGAGATTTAGACCCTTCTATGGGATTTTTGACTAGAAGTATAGAGGATCTTGTCTGGCTTTGCTCGAAAACATTGGGTAAAACAATTTAAGGTCCCCCTTTGTACGGGGGTGAGTGGAACTAAGCTCGATACCAAGCAGCAAGACGTAAAAAACTTAGAGTGGGATATATGTACAATAACCCATAAATGAAGATGGCTACAGGGATAATAAACACAATAGAGGAAACTCTCCAGCACCTTCGAAACAAAAAGCATGAAGTAGTTGAGTTCAAATATTAAAAATTGGAAATATTTAGAAACTATTTTTTCAAATTTGTCCACATTTCTGGCTTTCTTAATGGCCTTTGTAAAAGAATGGATGGCGATACTATTTCTCCTCAAGCCCTTCCTTTTTATGATCTTAAACTTTTTGGGAAATTAGGAATTAAAAATAAATTAAAAAATATTCCTCCTTCAATTTTACGATAACTGATGAGTTATTATCTGAAATAATAAACCCTTTTATAGTTCTTTATGATTCACAAAGAATTAGTCGAGCATAAAAAATCATTTTTGAAGGAGTGGAAAGACAAGGAAATTGATGTTTTGGTGACTCCGGTTATGCCCTTTACTGCACTTTATCCAGGATCTACTGAGCTTTTAATATACCAATTAACTTATTGTTGCTTCCAAAATGTACTTGAACTACCTGCTGGAGTAATTCCCACTCGCTTCGTGCTTCCAAATGAAACATAATATGAGCCTCACACTCCCTTCGAGCATGCAGGAGCTGCTTCCATCAGAAACAGTGCAGGAATGCCACTTGCAATTCAAGTAAGCGGTGAGCATTTAAAAGATTAAGAATGCTTAGGAGCCATGTGGCAAATTTCAAAACTGAATGGTAAATATCTATAACCACCAATTTGATTGCTATTTAAGCCTATGAATAGTATTTAAAAATTGCATTATATTTATTATCAATAAATCTCTTAAACAAATGGAAAACATAAAGTATAATAAGATCATTTTCAGCAGGCTATCGTGCACCGATATTTATCGTTATTGCAAAGGAAGGAATGCTACAGTGCCTGTCTGATATTGTAACGTTGAATCGGATTTTTATTCATGCATTCCGTGATGAATGACTTGCCTTCTCGAGAAACATTTACTTGCTTCGAAAAATACACTTATTCTTCAATTATCTTATCTAAATCTTAGACTTGATGAATTTCAAAAGGAATTGTGCGATATATTAGCTCATAGGCCAGAACTCCAATGCACCAAATATCAATTTTGCTATCATAAAGCTATTTCTTAAGCATTTCAGGAGAAGAATATAGGGGAGTTCCGCAACGAGTATCTCGAAGTAAAGGAGAGTGGATAGCCCACCCAAAATCACAAATTTTGACAACGTTTTCATGAAACAGAACATTTTCTGGCTTAATATCTCTGTGGATAACATCATTTTTATGCATATATTAAACAGCTTGACAAACTTGCTTTAATATTGCTGCTATACTCTTCTCAGTTAGTCCCTCTGAAGAGCTCTTGAGATTTTTGTAAAGATCAGTACCCAAGCAAGGTTCAAGGACCAAGTAGATATTTTCCAAATCAACAAAAAAATGATAAAGCTTAATGATATTGGGATGATTCAAGAACATTTGAATCTTAATCTATCTGAACAATTGATACTCAATATCCTTAGTAATGATTTTCCTGGGAATGACCTTAATTGAAAAAACTGCCAAATTCTTGAGATTTCTAAATAAAATAAAAACATACTGAGCGATGTAAACTTTTCCAAAAGAGCCCTCGTTAACATATTTAAGAATTCTGAAACGTTAGTAGCCAGATTAATTCTTAAATTATAGAAATTCTATGCGATTTGAATCTTTTGTGACTGAGGTAAATTATATTTCTGAGCTTTGATCAGAATTATTATAATTTGCCATTATTTATTTTTATTGAATTTTCAAGTTTTATTGATTAACTGAAATGAGTTAACCTTTGCTCTCATTGTCGTTTGACTCGTTGGTGGATTTCGAATTAGTCAAGATCTTGGAACATTTCTCTTTGATTTTCATGATTTTTAGTTGATTTTACTTTATCTTTCGTTTGTAATCCAGCTGCGACAGAGTTTTCTTTGCGAATTCAATTGTGCTTTGAGATTTAATGTCTCTATATTTTTCGGTGTTTTTATTTGAGAGATAGTCATTATTGAACAGCGTTATTTTGTCGGAGATGGCTTTTTATGAACCATCTAGTGAAATCAACTACGAATGTTTTCTGTGTTTTTGAGAATAAAAAAGTTTCTTTGCCCCTGCAGTTTCCTATACCTCTGATAAGTGCTAAGAGTCAGCAATACTCATGCTTTAATGCAAATAATTATAATGGCTTTCTGAAAAAAATCGGAAATATATAAATCGATATCATGGCTCATTGAATTACTGACAAGAGTCTAATTCAGATAGCAGTTTCGAATAATAATTTTGTCCAGAATTAATCCAGGAATAAATTTATTCAAAAAACGGTAAAACCATTAAAATTAAGGTGATATATGACTTGATTATTTGCTTGATTTTTTAAAAATACTGAACTAATCGCTAATATAAAATGACCCAAAACTGCAATTCTTTTTTGTTCTAGACTTCCTTGGCTATGATTCTTGATTTTTGAGGGAGAAAATGGTTGAAATGTTCAAGATAACGTTAATTTATCGGGCTGACAAAAATATTGCATGAAAATTTGGAAGATATGTCAGCCAAATATATTGAAAATCAGATGTCATTTCTAGAATACTGACCACTCATCGGCTGTTATAAGCCATGAATAACATATTTGACGTGTAAAATAAGAGGTTTCTTCTATGAATATTATAATTCCATTATAGTTCTAGTGGCTATGCCGGCCTATCAAAAATCAGATATTTTGGTTAATTTAGTTGAAATTATTTTAATTCCTGAAGTTCATCAAGAAATTTAATTTCATTAAATGAAAGTGATATTTTTTGAAGCTTTGATTTTTAAATAAAAATTGAATTATTTAAAAATAATATGGGGAGTCTCAACTATTGTTTTAAGGAGAGGTTTTGCCGAGAGATGCAAAATTGAAAATAATTAATTATGTTTAATTCGAGAATTTTTATCAATATGATTTGTTAAATAAAAAGCAATAGTAAATTGAAGGATCATTCTGCAAAACTAATTAAACAAAATATATAGTAAAAGTCGTGTAAATTGAAAATATTCGTTGGTATAATCTCATATTTAAATCATATATCATTTGATCATGTCAATCAATTATTTGATGCACGACTTTTCGTACAAAGCCTATCTCTTTTCACTTTAACTGAGATAAAAGTCAAAGTGGTCGAGGATAACGTTGATATATTTAAAGTCGAATCGCTTATATTTCTCGTTTAAAAGGTAGCAATTGTCAGAAAACTCGAAGTTGTTGTTAATTTTAAGCAGATAACTTTCTTCCAGCTCAATTATTTTTTCAAAGTTAGATTACTTGGATATGAGATAATCATAACACATTGAAATATTTGAGATAGTCGAATTCGATTCACAATAATAAGGTATGATTATTTCTAAAATAAACTACGGACTTAACTCTTCAGTTTAAAGTCCAAGTTTAACAAGATTATCGACCGCATTTTCATCAGGAATACTCATTTTGAAGCAAATGGCTTCTTCCAGAAAAGAGAGTCGATAAAAAATGAATGATATTTTATCTAAGATTTACCGTTTTTGTGATGATTAAGAGATTAGTAGATCTTTTAAATACTTCAAAGTTAAGCTGTTATTTGTAAGATCTTCTATTTTTTTGGTGCCAAGTTAATATTCTTTTTGGGGTTCTGATAATATTTATTTACTATTTTTATTTTTATTTATTTTCACTTGAGCTTTATTAATAGCATTTAGAACTTTATCTTTACGTATTCGACTGTATATACTAATTTTTTAGATACATATTTAACCTTAAATCTCATGAGGCTCACAGGGAATTTTCTCTATTTCCTTGAGTTCTTAATATTTAAAAATATCCTCAGTCGTATTGGGTAATACATTTTTGCTATATTTATTCCAATTTGAAAGATAATTGACGATAGCTGTACCCAAGTATTCATCTTTAGTGAATTTGCGCATCTATTGAACTATTTCTGGCTATCTAATTTACTGAATAGTGAAAATGAGACTGGAAATGTTTTTGAAGATAAGCTATAAGTTATCCATGAATTCTATTGAAAAATGGCAATCTTCCTATTTTGTAATTGATACTACCTTACTAAAGTAATGTAGCGATTAGCCTAAAAACTCTTCCTTTTCCTCCAGAGTAATTTATTAAAAACATTTGGACAGATTATTCCGTTTTTGAGAATTAATTGTTATTTTATCTTTTACTATTAATTGCATTTTATTCATGCCTCGCAAATTTAGTGATTATTGGCATATGAGTAGTCTATCTTTAAGTTCCTGCTTATTCTTCTATTAGTACATCTCGATGCTCTCAGCAAAGATCTCTCTGTATTCATAGTGAATTAAGGCAGTGAAAAATTAAATGAGTGGAATTAAGCAGGTAAGTGTATTATCTATAATTTATTTAAGGTAGATGTGAAATTACTCGAGGTCGTTTTCCCCAACTAACCTTTTACAATATTGTTAATTTAACAATAGATTTGGCTGTTTTTAAATGACCTGGTAATTGCAATTTTTAAGAATTTCTTCTTTGAGTTCCAGTCCTTCTTTAACGATGGGCTATTTATTGTAAAATAAATAAATATGCTTCTCCAAGAAATTGGGAAGGTCTTCGTGGAAATTCTCGATTTCTTTTAGCTATTAATCATTGATAAAAAGATTAATTTGATCTATAAACTGCTATTTTATTTATTAATCTTCCACTTTAGTGAGGACAAAGCTTAAACAATTTGGGGACGTTATTAATTTTTTGTTGAAGAGATGGCAAAGCTTCGATAGTTCATTCAAGAGCATTTTACCGTCATTTGATTCTTAAGAAATAACAGAGCAAATGTGAACCTATTTAATTAGTTTAAGTGTTTCTATAAAAATGTAAATGTTAAGCAATCTATAATTAGGCCTGGAATCATCAAAACCTAAATTTAAAGTAAAATACCTGGCATATCGATGATCATCGTTTACTAATTGCCTTCAAAGGGAGGAATATTTGGATATACGGTGGTTGATTCGTACCCACCAGAAACAATAGCACCAAGATAATCTGCTTCCGGTTCTAATTCCACGACATCAAGTTCGTTTTTTTTCCATATTAATTTTTTACCTAATAAGTAATATAACAAAGTTGTTTTACCTGCCTTCGTTTGGCCCATCAGCAGAATTACTCTAGTCGGAATGCTTTCTCTTGATAGATTGGAATCAACGTCTCTAATAAGGTTTAAAGCCTCCTCAACGTTCTCCATCAACAAAACAAAAATTAAATGTTATTGAAAATTAAGAATAAATCCTTATTTATAATAAGATCAAGAATTTTATATGACACATGATTAAATTTCTCATTGATAAATGTTAATGTTGTTATTCATATATTATTTATTAAAATGAGTTTTCCTAAGCAGGTCATCGATATTGCAATCATCAATTAGGCACTAGGACTTCCATTGCAAATGCAACTGTCTCAAACCCTCAATAAAATTTCATAGCTGATGAGTTTTTACAGCAACCATCATTTATGCAACATAATTATAGCCAATCTACAGGATTAAATAACTAAAATTAAAATTCAACTCAACCAGCAAATGAGTGACTATATCAAGCAAAAAATAGAAATGGCTCAACACTAAATAGAATTGAAAACAATGAAGGAAAAATCATAATTATTAATCACTGAATAGAAAAGAAAATAATCAATGAAATATGAATCTTTACAACATTTTATGAATGAGGAATTGCAGATACAATTGTATAAAAGTAAAGCCAAATCAAAAATGTTGTCACTGAAGAATATTCTAAATATTTGTGTGATATCGTCAGCAAAGCAAAATGCAGTCATTAATTAAAAGAATCAAAGCAAACATCCACAAATAATTCACCAAATCCCATTAAATAAATGAATTGAATGATTTATATTATCCAAGTTATCATAACCAAATTATTGACAACCATATCAATATCATAAATATGGTAGAATCAATCAATAATCCAATTAATGCTCCTCTTCTTCATATTTGATGTATCTCCTGTATGTTTATGCCGAATATTATATGGCTTAGTACTCTTACATTTGCATTCGATCAACAAGGCGATCCTACTATTCTTCCATCATACTGCGCAGGTTTTGTAACACCTATCCAGATTAGAATTACGCATATTGACATTTAGCAATACTAAGCTCATTAAGTAGCTTATTTATCTCACCAATCAGCCACTTTTTGACTTCCTAATATATCCCCAACATATCCTCATTATTGATATATATTTACAGCTCTTGGATATCTCTCACTTTCTCACTTATACTTTTTCTGATAAAATCGTCGATTCGATTAGCAAACTTGCTTAAAGGCTGTATCTTTTTGATGAGGAGGTTGCTGTGTTCTTTTTAGAAGAAATTGTAGATAAGAATGTACCTTTATAACTCCCAAATGGTTATAGCAAATTATCGCATGCTCTGCACAGCTACCACTTCATTACGAAGAATTTTCAATTTGGAAAGGTCAGAATAAATTGAATCGCAGCTGTAGTCAGAGAGAAATTTAGCCAATAGCGACAAGCGTTCAGTCTCACTCTTTACAGACTCAAAACGTTGATTGTAGTAATCAGTATCTCTGAGTCTCTTTGACTGTTAACTTCTGAGGGTATTTTCATGCTCTTCCAAAGAGACTGTTCCGCAACTTTGGTAGCTATTATGTCCAGCCCAAACTTTGAGGCAAATCCAGCAGAATTAATGTTTGCATCTGCAGGTAATATGAATACAGCCATTGTCTTTGACGATAGGCTCCTTACACATTGGACATTTCTGCATCACAATACTATTTATCCATTGATGATCTTTGACTGAGCTCATCATTTTCCAGTTTGAGAGATCTGTGCAGGAGATTGGAAAGTGATTGAACCCACATTTTTTACATATGGTAGCTCCACACTCGCATACGATCTTGGAGTCTGTCATTTTGTTAATAAATAGCACTTTTTAGCAACGATTCAAAGGGCATAGTCGAACTCTAGGACAATTTTAGCAATATTTATAACAGAGTAACCTTAAGAAACGACTTTTTAAGAAAGGAATTTCATTAAACAAAAGAGCCATAATGTCGTAGTTCATCCTATGGAGGCAGCCATCTTCTTGGCAGAACGGAAAGAGTTAGCTTTCAGTCAGCTGACGTTGGAGGTGACTTGCCCAACATGAAAAGCAGAAACTGTGACCACAAGGGTTGGAGAATACCCTGCTTTCCAAGCAGCAGACTTCACATGTTTCAAAACTTACCTTTGGCTTATAATCCCGTACATAATGGATAATCTTTTGCCCAGTTGAATTGCAATCAATGACATCGATAATTCTCTCCTCATTAAAATCTCTAAAATATGAGAGCATAAAAGTCCAGCTTTAGGATAGGCAAGTGAAAGAGGTCCATTTCATTATTTCCTGCCAAATTTTATCAGGCAATTCACTCATGTCATAATAGCTGATGGAAGGCTATTCTAGTAGCGACATAGATTCGTTCTCCATATACTCACTATCCATTTATTCGTAGTCGTTATTGCTTGGAGCTTCAAACTCCTAGATTTAGTAATCATCTGGATTTTGGATTTGCGAGTCCATTCACAATATTATAATACTAGCCAGTCTCTTGTAACATTCATTAATACTTTTTGCTTCAATTTATTAAGATTAATTTATTAAGAGTGAATTTGTATTTATAAGGGATTAGATTCAGTCAAAATCATCATTTAAACTAAAACCAAGTATGTTCTTACAAGTTATTGATGAATATTAAGATAATGATATAATAAGTAATAGAATCTTAAATAATGATTGATATTAATAATGTAATTGTAATTAAATTCAACAAATGAAATCCCTTTTGGTCAACGCTTTCTCACTTCAATGTTTGTTTCCAACAATAAGTATCTTATTAATATAAACTCTTGATTTTATCGATTATCAATTAAGACTTGTGCTGTAGGTATTGTTTTATTAATTCTTGACTAGATTTAATCATTCTAGTTGCAAAATAATAATATAGACCAATTGTTCATTTTAGATAAGATTTATCCATTTAATTACATCATATAATTCCATCATATCGTCATCTATCAAATATGAAGAATATCAATATTGATCAGCAACAACCAATTGTCGTTGAATCAGTTGCCTATGATGAACATCTCTCTCAGCTATTTAGTTGCTTTTAGTCAGAGGCTAAAGATAGTCGTCTCATGACAAGCATGAATGATCATTGCTATGAACCTTCTCATTATGATCTCAAAGATATTGAGAGAGATTACAATAGTTAATGCCCTCAAAGTAGACATCGCATCCGAAAAACCAAGAAAAGAAAAATAGTTACAAACTTAGTGGCCAAAGCAAGAAAATAACGAAAGAATAAACTCTACATTTAAATGCTCTAAAATCGAATATTTGAATATCAAAGAGAAGTCTAAGTACTCCGAAGGACTAACAATGCTCATAAGAAATCATTAAAGAAAAATAGTGATGCTGAGCATATAGTATGTATGTTGCTAAATAGGTAAATGGCCTTTTTGTCAATAGGCAGAGACACTATGAAAAATTGCTGACGTATATCAAGCAAACTAATATTGACTAGCAAAAATTTATGTAGGAGTACGGAATTTTGCGTCTGAGACAGGGCGCAGTTGGGAAAGATCGCATAAGGGTGATAAATTATTATTTTAAGGAGCTTACTGAAATAATGATTCCCGATTTACAAAAATACATAATCAAAACTGTACAGGAGGAAACTGATCTATTTGATTCTAATTTTGTGGAGCATGGAGCTTTAGGGGCTTAAGTTGAACAGTGGAGGAAAGACATGATTGTGGATTTGCAGTTATCTCACGAGAAGGTATCTAGTATTTCAATGCTGAAGGAAGAGATATTAAAAGAAAAGAATAAATTGTCGACCTACATCTAAGAATTTTATAAGATAAAATGCCAGATTGTAGCTGCTTCCAGGCAAATTGAGATGACTTATGATAGAGTCAATTGCATCCTTTCTCCACGGGAAATCGCTAAATGCCTGTGCTTAATTGAAAAATACAAATTTGAAAAGGGATTTGCAGTGCAAGACCTTTTCAAATAGACTTTCTAAAAGTTGTAGGAATAGCAAAAGGAGTGCTATAATCCTTAAAATTTATATGAGTTTGCGTGATTTCAAAAAATCTTATTATACTTATATTTAATCATAAATTAGGCATTCACTTTTTACCTTTAATTTTAGGAATGTTACCCCAATTTATATTCATCCTTCATTATAACTGTCAATAATTTTAAAACAGTCATTTTATTATATGGAGAAATAGTATGTTGCCATCAAGCTGCTGTTCACTCGCCATGGCGAGACAGAGGATAATGCCAAGGGAGTCATCTGTGGACAACAGCCAGGCCAATTGACCAAAACAGGAAGAGATCAGGCAAAAAAGATTGGTGTCTATTTTAAAAACCAAGGCTAAACCTTTGATTTTATATATGTGTCAGATTTGGGGAGAACAGTTGCTACTTTTGAGAACATAAAAAGTCAAGCAAAGGAACTATAAAAAATACCAGTAACATTGACAAAACTTATTCGAGAAAAATGTGGTGGTATTTACTAAGGAAAGCCATTGGGCACTTGGAAACAGTAAGCAGATAAATAAAAAAAGGGACTAAGACAGTATAAGTGTTCCAAGGGTGAGAGTTGGGAAGATGTAAACTCTCGATGCTTTAGTTTTTTGAAACTGCTTGTTGAAACTCACATTCTCAAATAAAAATAGCCAAAGAATAATTTAAAGATATTGGCAGTTGCGCATGGTGGCGTTTTGATGGAATTTCACAATTTAGTAGGCATGCTCACTGAAAAGAGGGAACCTGTGTTCAAGAATACTGCCAAAAATTGTTCCTTCCATGAATTCTTGATTGAGTACCCGCTTCAAGAGAAGGAGTTCAGCTTCTAAAAAGTGAGAATTAGCTGTGTTCGTTAAAATTTCGTGGACCACCTTAAATGATGCTATAAAATTAAATTTAACCTGACATTTATTCATATAAACTTAATTTTATCACTAATTTCATGGCTGAAAATAACTCTGTGGTGGAAAATAAGCATTCTCCAACCAAGTACGTTTCGTAGGAATCATCCGAAGACATCTCAAGCTTCAAACTTAAACCCGCAGAAGAAATAGAAGTATCTGCGCCTGACGGGTATGAATTTGTAAAGACCATTGGCGACGGTAGCTTCGGAAAGGTAAAGCTAGGAATTCATAAACTTACAGGGGAGAGAGTGGCAATCAAAATTCTATGCAAATAACGCATAAAGGACCCCACTGACATTGTGAGGATTAGTCGATAAATTAAAATTATGAAGGCCATCCGTCATCCGTTTGTGATTCAAACATACGAAATAGTCGAGTCACCAAAGTATCTCTTTCTGGTGATGGAGTACGTTGAAGGAGGCGATCTTTTTGATGCCATCAGTAATGCTTCAAAACTGTCGGAAGACGTCTGCCGGCAATATTTCAGTCAAATTATCCTAGGACTAGAGTATTTACACGGAATTGGAATTACACATAGAGACATGAAACCTGAAAATATTTTAATCGGAAATGAGGGAAAAATAAAAATCGCTGACTTCGGTTTGGGTAATTTTTTTAAATAGAATTAAAAGCTTAAAACTGCCTGCGGTTCGCCTTGCTACGCTCCACCTGAAATGCTTAATCAAGAGGAGTATGATCCTAGAAAGGTGGATATTTGGTCTAGTGGAGTTTTACTCTTTGCCATGGTGCATGGATATTTACCCTTTTAAGATGAAGTAACAGCTCTTCTATACGAAAAGATAAAAACTAAAAATGTGAGAGTATCATCATCAGTAAGTACTGCTTGCCGTAATTTGCTGAGAGGCATTTTGAACAAGAATCAGATTGAAAGATGGGACCTAGCTACAATTAAGAAACAATAGTTTTTAGAGGAATCCATCAGGAAATAGGATGAGTTTGTGTTTAGATAAACCAAATAAATTAATATTTAGGAATTTAGGACTATTTGTGAACAATTAGACATTGAAGAAGAGGATCGGCTGCTGAATAATCTGTTGAAGAATAAGCACAATAACCTCACAACTCTTTACTATCTGGGGCGAAAGCGCATTTTAAAGGAAATGCAAACTATTATGTCCACTCATGAGTCAGATACTGAATTAACTGAAAAAAAGCAGAGTAATATAACTTAGACTGAATAAACAGATACAAATCGAAAACTTTACTCATTTTTCTAAAAAGATGACGCAAAGGCTATAAAAGGATTCGAGACTGACTAGGTATCTATCATTTACCAAAATTAATTTGAAAAATAGGCAGTTAAACCTGAGCATGAACATAATTCAAAGAACATAAAGGAATCATTCGGAGTCAGTAATCATTAATCATAATTTTCATCTCCACAAATTGAGAAAGAAATTCCAAGTCCCATTAAAGAATCAGCTCGGCCAAAAATACCGTCTAAGATTCAAACCAATAAATAAAAGTAAAAAAAATAAGTGAGCAAAACTGAACAGGCAAAAAATAACCCCAAAGAGATTAAAACTCCAACTTTTCCCATAAAGAATATAGAGTCAAAGAATAATAACTATAAGCCTATTGCATCTCCAAAAAATCCAAAAATATCTCCAATCCCTTACTAATCGCAAAAAAAAGCAGAAATATAATAAAAGAT
>Ga0302186_10000110_pt1 | contig 73814 bp, 43 predicted proteins | sample II_Bog_E1_2_FD_198782 | JGI IMG/M metagenome (GOLD analysis project Ga0302186, IMG submission 198782) | Peat permafrost microbial communities from Stordalen Mire near Abisko, Sweden - II_Bog_E1_1 | ecosystem: Environmental > Terrestrial > Soil > Wetlands > Peat | place: Sweden: Abisko...
AATTTACGAAGGCAATATCTCTTTTTATTAAATCTTAATTAGTACGATGGACGAAAGTTGGAGATAATAATATTTATTCAAAATAATAATGCTGGGCAAATTGTCTCAGATCAAAAATTTTATCGCAAATGCTATCACTTCCTTGGAAAGTCAAAAACCAACGACTCCCTCTGATCCAGCCCTCGACCACAAGTTAAAATTTATGCTGGACTACGTATTAAAAAACCCTCTTCCTCTGCAATTCAAGGCATATCACTAACTGCAATCTCCTTAAATGCAATTAAACGAACTATTATTTCAAATTTACCACTCCAATACTGCCGAAACCGAACAGATAACAAGTATCATTCATTTTTTCACCTTCCTATTAATAAACTGTGGAAACGAACTAGTCACTTGCAAAATCGTATCCACGAAACTTGTGGTGGAAATGACTGAGGTATACCTGGACCGAGTGGAAGCAAGTGGCATCAATCAAAATATCGATTTTGAAGAGGTTAACTCTTTTAAGATCGCGTTAATTAAAGCCTACGTATCGCGACTGGACAGCGAGACTATTAAGTATATGATCATCAATTAAAAGATGGCCATATTAGAAAATTGTGTTGCCACTTATGAACTGTATATAGAGCATGAGCAAGAACAGCAGTTAGGAGTGGAGGTAACATGCATTGCTAATTCCATCCTTAAGATAATTCACTTTCTGGCAGAACATCCACAGCACTCTCCCTCCCTAAATTATCATGGTGATGAAAAAGGCATCGCATATTTGCTTGTTGGAGTTGTTAAGAATATTCATGGAATCATGCTTGCTATCCTTAAATCGTAAGAGATTGAAGAATAGTTGCTGGAGAGGCTGGAGAGTCGCATTATGCTGCTTGTCGATATGGTAGGATCAATTACACAGGAGGATTACCGAAGAGAAGTTTTACAGGAGACTTACAAGGAGTTGTCTGATTTTAGGGAGTTATTTTAGGAGATAGTGGTTCAATACACTCTGAAAGGACCTTGGGATGGTCACAACTACCTTAAAAGTTTAGAGCTGATCAGAGTGCTACTCAAATTGCTAACAATATATTTTCAGAGTCATTAACTCATCTCTATCTTCTAAAAGCATCTATTGTCTTTAATGAGTCGTTTCATTGCTTATTTTCAGCAGTCTCTTGATCTTTTAGGTCATCACTCAACCAATACTCAAAGTGAGTAACCTAAGGTCTCTGATGATGGGGAAAAGATCAAAATAGTGAGTATGTTCTGCATTAACATGTAAATACTAAACATGATTCTGCAGAATGGAGGATATCTGCAGCGTAAGATTAGCAATACCGAACAATAGAAGTAAATGAAGATAGCCCTTGTCAATGCCATCGTGGATATTATTGAGCTGCTGCTAAGCTAAAAGGCTCATCTTGAGGAATATATTTGCCTAAAATCGATAAAATTGATGCTGCAAGCCCTCATGCAACTTACATTAGAAAACAGTTATACTCTTCATGAATATAGCGTGCTGAAATTGCATCAATATTGTATAGGAAATTTAAGGGAACTTCTCAAGCGCAGTGAAGACTGGAACTACGTGGTTATGCACTATGAATCACAAATGAAAAATATAAGCAATCATCTTCTTAGTAATGAGAGCCACAATGCCACTGAGTATTCTCATTGCCAATTTCATGACCCTCAAAAGAGACGAGCTATCTCAAACAGTGAAGCAGTAAGCAACGCCATTTTGGTGAATGAGTGCATGCGTAATTTCAGGTAAAAAAGAGGATATTTAGGTTCATAATTGTGGAAAAAACGTACGTGAGTATAAACAACATTAAACTTGAAAAGACCTACCACATGAACTTTATTTCTCCAGGTTGGTAAATGTCGCCGGGTATCTCTTTCTTTTATTGAGGCTCAGCCATAGAAGGAACAGCAGTGGAGGTTTGTCATCTGATGCACTTATTGAACGGAGTAAGAATTCCAATGTAGTTATGTTTATAAGCAGAGTAGTTGTCGAAGATGAAGATTGCCTCATTTTTGCAGTAGTTGAGGAGACAGGAAGGCGAGTAGTGGCCAATATCCGCTATAAAATGATCTTAGGTTTTAGCGTATAGCACGAGATAATCCATGTGCAGTTGAAAGGAGCTCAAGAAGTACTAGTGGAGCCACACAAACATGCCAAATAAAACAGTCATAAATTCAAAGAATATATAATTCAAAGAAGAGATATGTGCAGACAGCGCGAGCTCAAGTTTATTCATCACTACCTCGACATCTATTGTGAAGACAACCTGAAGATTATTCGAGAAATAGGATAGCTCGACATAGAACCAGTTTCCCCCAAAAAGCAAATCATTCCGCAACAAGAAAAATAGCAATAAGTTATCAACTGCTAAAATTAAAATTAAAATACAATAAAGTCAGATGTAGTTGAGCCAGCTTAAACTGTTGGGTAGGAGTGATCTTCTTGAATATTAAGCACAGCATGATTGAAGATTATTTGTGCATTGTTTAAATATAATAATATGTTTTCGAGCAGTATTGACAGCAAGGCCAACAAAATTAAACTCAACGTCGACAGCTACCTCAACGAACGGAAGAAAGAGACCACTTCACAACAACCAATACCATCTGTGCGCAGGCCTGATCAACTATCCACTCCTCTATTGCAATCGCAGCCCAGCAATGCCCAATCGATCGCCCCAGGAGTATCATCTACCAATCTTCCGAGTAATCAGTTTAAGCCAGTCGAGTTTGAGGTCAAACAGCTTGTTCTTCAAGGAAAGACTTACGATAAACCTCCACTCACTCTTAAAAACATAGTAAAGTAAAAATCAATAACAGTGTTTTATACGTAAGAGCAGGTTCGCTTTAAACTATAAGTGCGAGCTGTGGACAATGGCTTTGAAATGCGTATAAACCAAGAGAAAGGAACAATCGATATCTCTTTCAAAAAAGCAACCAAATACAAATTCTGCAAGCAGTAAAATGGAGAGCCAAAATGGATGCTGACGACTGAAGTACGAGATGATAAAATTGTTATTTTAACCAATAAAGATGGGAAGATACTCAAAAATTATTTTGAGGGAGTGGTTCCTGAAGAGTGCATGAAGGTTGAAACTAGTTAAGTCAAACAGGAAGATAGAACATCGCTTATGGGAGAAATGACAGAAAGAGAAGAGGTTCCAGATGCTGAGGATGTTGTCAATTTCGCAATGCCCACAGCTCAAGTACTAGCTGACACTGAAAAAATTAGAAAAGGTATAAGTAAGTCCACTTTTATGTAGAGGATATGAAGGAGGATGAAAAGACTATGATTTTGATGGACATCTTTAAAATAAAGAAGGAGTACGAAGATAACCTGTCGCGCAAGTTAAAGTGCCCCATTCATGCATGCCAAAAAACCTATCGATAAATTTCACAACTTAAAGGACATCTCAAGAAACATCCAGAACTAAATAAACATGGGATTGAGTTCACTGAATTTGGCACTTATGAATACAGTAACAAGGCCATCGATCTTGCTCTCTATCTCGGTAAGCTATATCCTTCGGAGTTAAAGAAAATAATAAGAAAAATGAAGACAAAGCAAGCAATTGAATGAGCTGCCTGATAATTAATTAAATCCACTGATGATAATAACAAAACCCCCACTGTCATAAATAAATTGTAGATCTGTTTGAATTCAATTTTAAACCATATCTTCGATAAAAGGGGAATGATGGGAGTAATATAAGTATTTTCTGTTTAGCACTTATATGTTTTCTTCGATTCTATATTAATCGAATCAAATTAACTATGGGGCAAAATACCTTCGAATGTATATCAAAATCCACACCGTCTGAGGATATTCTTAATCGATAAATTAAAATTTACAAATGGCGCACCGATCCGAAGTTCAATTCCTTCATTGCTCGCGTCTCTTTCAAGAATGCCTTCACCCTCAAGCAATAATAATAATTTGCTGAATTCATGAAGAGGCAGGAAAAGAATTAATATCTATAAATTTATAAATTCAGAGAGAAACAAAGATACTGCTCCAGTTTGGAGGAAGAGGAAGTTATTGGTTTTGAGAAGTATCGATGCAATCTCATGGAACTTCGCAATGCCTTATCACTCTAAGAAACTATTTATACTCTACATTCCCTTCTAATTGGGTTTTAAGAGATAAGGAGAGTCATGGGGAAAATTATTGTTGATCCTGAGTGTTGTTTCATCACTACTGATGGGCAGGTTAGAGCTTGGATTAATCAAAATCCAAAAATGAACCAAGTTTATTCCTGTCATAATCGGCAGATTATGCCAGAAGGTCGGCCAGCGATCATCATCAAGCGAATCATCGATATGTCTGAGAAAATAGGCTAAAAATCTAAAAAAATGATGCATTTTTCCTCATTTCTAAAGGGAGCCCTTAATAAGCTGAGGTAATATTAACCTTACTTAGTCAGAAAAACAACAACTTCGCATAAATTCGGAAGATTATCAACTAATACTGTTTTAACAGCAATATTCATGTCAACAGCAGCATTTCTAGGGCCTTTCAGTTCATTGGTCGGACTAATTCAGCTAAATAAATCAAGAATAGTTGGATAAGACAGCAAAGAATGACCGAGCCTTACAAAGACACAAAGGACACCAATACTTATCTTTCTACAATTGAAAGTGAAGCCAAGCATTTCTTTTAGATTCAACCTCAAACCCAAAGAAAATATCCAATAAATTCTTTTATCTTCAAAAAGGAAGAATATCAAGGCCAGCAATCATCCATAATTGAGGCTAAAAACAAGCAAAATCGACTTGATCTAGTTTCTTCAGTGTTGCCTTTCGCAAGTCAGATCATAGCAAAAGTATAGAAACCCGTGAAACAGCCTCATGCTCATATTCATTGGTAAAAATAAAGCAGAACTAATAGCATTAGCCAGTCCTGCTCCAACCAAAACATGAATCAACCCATCAGTAATCGAATTAGTACTCACATATGCAGTTAAGTGGATCAAAGCGGCATTATCTCAGCTAAAGTAGATGGAGTTCATTCAATTCATAACTAATCTAAAAATAGCTAGTGCAATTACTAATAGTCTAAATATTTATCTTTTTAGAACTCGATGATAAATATCACATTAATGCCGGATAAAGTTAGTCCTCAGAAGACAAGCAGATCTCCAAAAAAATAATAAAAATAAAATGAAAAACGAAAGCCCATGCTAGGAAGTGCTATGACGAGAAAATCTCGATCTTTCATACCAGATGCCATCGCGAAATCAGCCCTAAATTATAAAACAGCGATGAAAAGAGATTCAATCAAAGGGAATCAGGGTGTTGAGTTCAGATCGTGGATTACATCAAAAACAATTACCAAACTAATCTCTGAAAAGGAAGATGAGGAGATGATGCACAGCAGTGGAGATTCTTCAGATTATTACAACGGGTCGGTTTATAGTGGAGTATTGTTGCAAATGGGTCACGATGTAATGCCGAACTAATAGAGTTATCCAAAGACAGTTAAAATTTGGAAATAGATCTGAATGCTGTTTTATCGAGAATGATTATCTTTCTTATGATATAAATATTCACTGTCATTTATGTCTGCGAAAGAGCATAGTAACATCCCGTAATTTCTACATTATTAACCTGTCATAGCTGCGCTAATATATCCTAGATTACTATGTCTTTATGTGTTTTTTAATCCCTTTATGTTGGTTAGATGAATCCATAAACAACATTCTCTTGGGTGTAGCTTGATTGATTTCTGGTAATGAATATTTTTTATTTCTTTTGAATTATTCATCAAGAATAAGGTTTTTCTCCTCCACACGCAGTTTCAATTCATTGATGTTGCTTTCTCTCATCTTCTTTAAATATTATTGCTTGTTCTGCTTCTGCTGTATTCTTTTAGAAAGCATCGAGAAACGCATTGAACGGGCAGCGCTGATCTTTTACTATTTTCGTATTGTCTTCACCAATTATTTTTATATTATAAATTCGTCAATTTTACGCTTTTTGTCAGTCATACTTTCAGTACTGATTCTGGAACTTTGCTTCGAACGGCTACTTTAATATCTTCCACTCAAATGGTTTAACGATTTATCCACTTTAGATTCCTTTAGCCGTTGCTCTTCAAAAATCCTTCGAGTTGACTGGACTCTCTCCTCTATTTAAGCCGCTTTTTCTTTGTGATTTTTTGAGAATTAGGATAGCCTCAAGCTTTTCCTTGAGGTGGAAGAAGAAAGCTTGTCATTCCAGTTTTAAATTAGTTTTTCCGAATGTTTGATTTGATTCTTGTGCTAATCTTTGTTTTTTTATATAATTTGCTACCATCTGCATAAATTCGACTATGTTCTTTTGATTCTCTTTGACAATGTGTCAAATTTCATTGATGCGGCTTTGTTTTGTTTTAGATTAATGCTTTGCTTTGTCTTTTCAATTGATTAATGCTGCTTCTCAAGAACTTGTTTTTGAGAGAATACAAACCGATTATCTCTTAGATGATGAGATTGAATTAAGCTCATCTGCAACGAATATTTTTTATGAAGTTATCGTTTCAACCGTTATTGCCGACTTTTGTTGGTAATGCCTGCTTCGCTGACGATTTGACGAAAAAGGGTTTGAGGGGTGATTATTATTGGTTGATCTGCCAAGCTCATTTATAAAATTATTATTTAAATAGAATAAGTTTTATTCTAACTCTTGCCAATATACTTTGATATCACTCCTTACCTGAATTCTCAATCAAATTTTAAAACATATTGATGCAATCTGATTCCAAAATTAAGGTGGGCAAATTAATAATAAAAGAAATCGATTTAATACTATTGTAGAGTATCACCATAATTAGATCTAAATCATAATACCAAACAGCATGTTTATTATGTTACTGATATATATGCTTATTTTTATCGATTATTGTTTGGAAATACTATAGATACCGAAGGTTATTAATAATATTAATATTAAAATTATGAGCAACAGCCCTATTTATGACCGCTTCGACTCCGATATCTTCATCACTCCTTCCAGGAAACCAACACAGCATCACTGCAATGCCGACCGGAAGCACAACTTTCATACAGCGATTGAGCAAAACAATTTAGGTCCAATCTGTCGCAAACTTTTCGCGGAGGAAGGGGCGTTTGCGCGATCATACGTACCTGGAGTAAATGCTAAGCTCCTTCGATGATTAGCAGATGATAGTTAATATTGTGTATTTCTTCAATTTAAATGCTCTCTTTAGTATTCATAGCTTCATAGCCCATTTTCACAGTAAAAAATATCTGAAATAGCTGTATTTCAAATTAGAAGAGTCGATAAGATTTCAACTTATTTGAGTAAAGAATCATTATCATAGTTCAGGAAATTGGTTGAAACTGGGACATTAACGCACTGAACCTAACAGACTTTTTTTGCTTTGTGGCGGCTTTTTTGACATAAGACTAATATTTGAATAGGACTCCTTCTCGCAAGGAAACAATATTCTAAAAGGTTTCTTTTATTCACATATAAATTCGTCTTCTCCATGTCCTCCCGTTATCGATTCCGGCCTTTTTTCAAAAGTTGTCTCCCTTTCTCTACGAGTGAGAGTAGTTTCCTGTTGGTCGGTAATATACTATTGCAATTTCGCTAAAATAAAATCGTAACCTATATGTCGACTGACCTCTAGTTGCTTAGGTGTGGGTACAGTTGCAGATTGAAGTATCTCTTCGAAGCCATTTACCTTATTGGTGAGTGAAGTAGAAATGAATTGAAACTAGTTTTTGCTCATGCTGATAAATTTCTTGAGAGTCTTATGCTCTTTAATTTAAGCTTAAATATCCTGCATATTCTTGGAAATGTCAAATAAATGTTACCTGCGAATTCTTTGTTCTATTTATTTCTATATGAGGGAGATTGTACCTTTTGGGAGAGTTATTGTAATTCAGTGATACTGTTTGCCCTCAATCTCTCAATGAGATCGATAAATTCGTTAAATTTATTGTTTGCTCTATTTATTTGCTGATCAATTAAATCCAACTACTCATTATGATCATTTCGATCCATTTCTGTAGATGCTCTCTCCTGTAAACTCTTGATTCTCAACTCTAATTTACTAATTAATTGTCCTCTCACTTGATTTGTCTCATTATCTATCTCCTCGTTTTTAATTTCTTGAACTTGAAACCCCTGTTGAAGTAAATTAATTGCGCATTTGGAACAATAGAACATCTCTTTTTCCCCTTCACTCAATTATGAAACTAATCGGTACTTGGCCTAAATCCATATATAATTACTCTTTTGTGGAGATGATTCACACAACTTAATTTACTTTAAAGGTCAGATTAGTTAATACTTTTACATAAACCACGCCGTACATTTACAAACATCTCATCAATTACCTCATTCTTTACTTTTTTTTACTGCAGGAATTACCGAGAAGTTATCATCCCTAGATCTTTCCGCCTCTGAATTCCTAGCAGATATGCAGTTGAATGTCCTCCAAAATTAGTTCTTTATATTCTATCTACTGGATTTTTTTGCTTAAAAATAAACATTTCATGGCTTGAACGCAGATCTTCTGCGTCCTTTTGCTGATTTTTATGCATAGGATTATATTTATCTGCTTCATCGTTGGAGCTATTAAGTCTTTTGCTAAATTCCATTGAATTTATCACTTCCAATTCATAAGATTTCTCCAGAGACAAGTTCTGGTTCTATTGGTTTTTGTTAAGTTAGTTAATACTGTTTTCTTTATTATGAAGGGCGATTTATTTGGACTTGAGTAGAGAAGGAGTCGATTCCGAGTTCTTTATCTGCAAATTGTATCTACTCTTTGGTTGTTCATCTCTACTTTTGATAATTTTTTGCTTGATATTCATTTGAAAATAACTGATTTAAATTTAACCGATTGGGAATATACTCAATTAGGCATTAGGAATTATTCAGAATATATTAGTAAAGAAATTTCAGCTTTAAAATGCGGCAATTTATGCCATTTGAAATATAATAATATTCCTCATTTTTGATTCATCTTCCAGCATTTTCATGATTTTTAGGAACAGTTATGAATATTTGTGGCTAATAATTGCAAAATCAAATATGTTGATTGCTTATAAATCAGAGCTTTGCCTTTTCACGCTGCTAGATGATTCGGCCGAAAGTGTCATTTCCATTGGTGGGGTAATCGTTCTTACGATCGAAACTAATAATGTCCTTCCAGCTTTTTGCGACATCCTCAGCGGTCATTGTGCTGGGGTTAAAGAAAGCTCCCTAAATTAAAATTAAATTACTTCTGTTCTTTGCCATCTCAGTTTGGCGGCATAACCACCTCCAACTTAAAATAAACTTCCTGTCTCAGTGCAACTTTCATGGCACAGATAGGCGACCAAGGGTACAACTAAGGTTGGATTGACAAGTTTTAGGACATCTTAAGGCATGACTGTTTGAGTCATACGCGATGCGGCCAAGGGTGCGATAGAGTTAACTAAGATATTCCTCTTTTGTCCTTACTTGGCGAGAGCTTGCGTAAAGCCATGTAGTGCAAGCTTTGCAGCCGAATAATTAACTTGTCCAAAACTGCCAAATAATCCAGATGAAGAAGAGGTATTGACAATGCGACCGAAACCCTGTTCTCTCATAACATTCCATGCAGCTCTAGTGCACTTGTATGCTCCATAAACATGAACCTTGAAGATAATGTTCCAGTCTTAATCCTTCATCTTTTGAAAAGATATATCTCTCAAAATACCAGCATTGTTCACTAAAATATCGATCTTACCAAAGTTATCTATGGCTGTCTTTATGATCTTATCTCCAAACTCAACGGAATCATAGTTGGCAACTGCTACTCCTCCTTTTGCTTTTATTTCCTCAACAACCTTATCAGCAGCGTTATTGTTGTTACCCTGTCCGCTATGAGAGCCACCCAAATCGTTAACAACTACTTTTGCGCCTCTGCTGGCAAAGAAAAGAGCATACTCCTTGCCAATACCATTTCCTGCACCAGTCACAACAACAACTTTCCCGTCAAATCTTAGCGTCATCAATTGAATATAATGCAATGACATCATTATTGGGTCTTTATATGCATACTACAATATCAAAAAATTTTGATCATTCCAAAAATCCGGCGATAGAACTCAGGAAAAAGCATTCTTCTGAAAATTACAAAAATAACCACTCCCACTAAGAACCAAAACGCCAGTTTAATTTTCCGGGAGTTCTCCTCTTCCTTTCTTTTTAGTCCCTTCACAAATATATCAGCCTTTTTTAGTTTTTCCTCGTAGTCATCATACATTGAGTTAGTTCCTGCTAAATTTTACGAAGTTTTCGATACTCCAATCTTAATGTTGGACATGAGACCGAGAGATTAATGCAATATATCTCTCGTTTGATGAAGATGACTGCTCATTGATTTCATCTATCGGATGGCGATGTTAGGGTCTGCATGAGAGAACAGATTTTTCTTGGCTTGGTGAATGTTGCTATCCATTATATTTAAAATATCGGAATTGAGTAAAGGTTTTAAAGATATATTTTTATATAAGGTGGTGAATCCTTGATAATCATAGAAAACCCTCCTTTCAATTTTTTTAAATATATTTAAAAGATGCAAACTTCCGTACCTAAAGTATCAGAGGTCAAGGATGTCACTAGAATTTAGAGAATAGGAGCTCATTCACATATCAGAGGTTTAGGAATCAATGAGTCGCTAGATCCTAGGCAGCGTGCACAGGGTATGGTCGGTCAGGTAACTTACTCCTCATGAAGACATAAGCGAGAAGAGCTGCTGGAATCATTCTGGAAATGATCAAGGAGGGCAAAATTGCAGGACGAGCAGTTCTTATAGGTGGCCAACCCGGCACAGGTAAAACTGCAATTGCCATGGCTATGGCTAAGACTCTTGGAGAGGACGTACCCTTCACTATGTTGGCGGGTTCATAAATATTCTCACTGGAAATGAGTAAGACAGAAGCCCTTACTCAGGCATTCCGAAGATCCATCGGCGTGCGTATCAAGTAAGAAAGTGAAATTGTTGAAGGTGAAGTAGTCTAAATTGAAATTGAAAAATCATCAAGTAACAATTTAGTGATGTAGCATCTGGAGCAAAAACTGGTAAGATTACTCTCAAGACAACAGAGATGGAGACCGTGTATGATTTGGGACAAAAGATGATCTAAGCCATTCAAAAAGAAAAAATCATTGCAGGAGATGTTATCACCATCGATAAAGCTTCAGGAAAAATATCCAAAGCGGGTAGAAGCTTCGCGAGAGCATCGGATTATGATGCTATGGGACCACAAGCACGATTTGTTAATTGTCCTGAAGGTGAAATCTAAAAGAGAAAAGAAATAGTACACACAGTCACTCTTCACGAGATAGATGTCATAAACTCCAGATCTCAAGGATTTTTGGCTTTATTTTCTGGAGCAACAGGAGAAATAACTCAATAGGTGAGAGAACAAATCGATAAGAAGGTTTCTTAATGGAGATAGGAAGGTAAAGCTGACATTGTGCCTGGTGTGTTATTCATCGATTAAGTCCATATGCTTGATATGGAATGCTTTTCGTTTTTGAATAGGGCCTTGGAGAGTGAGGCAGCCCCAGTTGTTATTCTTGCCACCAATCGAGGTATCACTAACATTCGAGGAACAAACTACAAAGGGTATAAATTTGGTTATTTAGGCCGCATGGCATGCCTCTCGATCTACTTGATCGTCTTCTTATCATTCAAACTAAAAACTATAGTAAAGATGAGATCCGCCAGATTATTGAAACTCGTTGCGAGGAGTAGGATGTTGAATTAAGTGAAGATGGACTCTAATTCTTAACTTAAATTGGAGTAGAAACTACTCTTCGTTATGCAATACAACTCATAACCACAAGTTCATTGTTGGCAAGTAAGAGAAAATCGAGCGAGGTGGACTTAGTAGATATCCGCAGAGCATATAGTATGTTCATGGATGTGAAGAGATCCAGCGACTATTTGCGAGATCATCAAAAATAGTATATGTTTAGTGAGTAAACGACAGCAGGCGAAAAGATGGTGGCTGAATGATGATTAATGTACGAAATGTTTAAATATTCTAAGCGAATAGGTCCAATATTTATAATATATATTTTAATGCTACGGAAATCAAATGATTTCATCTTTCAATATTCTTTCGACGTGTCATCTAAATATTGATTAAAGTATCTATATTGTCTTAGTCAAATTAAATTATAGCGAATATATTATTTATTTATAATGGATACGATGCCACTATTATCAATTTTGAGAGTTTATTAGTTAATTATAATATATAATGGATAGTTAATATAAGCTTCATTTTCAATAGGTTTCCTAAGAATACTCTTTCGACAAATTTTATAATGCAAACTATGTCGAATTAAATACATTCTACAATCCTGCTGATTTTAATCCTCGGGATCTAATTAACCAAAAATAACTTAAAACAAGTATATAAAAGGAATTAATCATTTAAATTTCTAATGAAAATCCTCGATAAAATAATTAAGAGAGAGTTTTAAACTCTTAATAATCTCAATTTAATTGTGTTTCTCCGAAAACTAATAAAATTGAAGAAAGTTCAAAGGACATCGAATAAATCACGAAAAATCTGCTCTAATAATTGGAAAATAGTCGATTATAGACTCAAAATCTAGGTAAACATCTGAAAGTTATAACTATATCAATCCTTGAAATTTTAAGAGATCTCAAGGTGTTGTCTTCAAAAGAAGCAGTTTCAGTTTTAAAATTTAAAAATTCGAATGGTAGTATCAAGGACTTTAACGACTTAATGCTTCACTAAAATATTCGATCGAGGTCCTTATAATACTTTTCCTCTTCCTAATTTGTAAAAAAAATTTTGCAATCGGCTAAGATGTCAATGAAAAATAAGATAATGCTGATCAAATATCTTTAAAAGCAAAGGAGTATCACATACACAATCAAAAACAGATGGAAGAGTAATAAATTTTGACCAACTTTTTTACTCTCGCTTTGATCAATATTTTGATATTTTAAAAAGATGGTTTTTATAATTCATTTTTATCCGAAACAGAAGAATAGGCATTTGAGAGAGAATTACTCAGGAAATTGATAAGAAACAAATATTTTTTAATCGAATCAAAAACTTGCAAAGAAATACAATAATTTCAGTTTGTAGTTTTTCACATAAATATAAATATTTTAGTTTTAAGTATAAGAGTTTAGATAATAAAATGGGTTATCAATTCTTTTACATTTTAAAATGATTATTGAATTCTTATGATTGTATAATCAATGATTTGTGCGATTCTAATATAGTTATGATACCTTATAAATTTATTAATTGATAGTTAGTAATTAGCAGAGAGATATATTGAATGAGTTGTCAATTGAACAATAAAAATCATTCAGAATAAATTCAAGAAAAAGCAGTTTAAAAAATAAAAATCATTCGCAAAATTCAAGAGGAAAGAAACTAAAATCTGACCTATAGTGAGCTCTTGTACCTTCTTGACTATCCGAGATTAAAATATAATTTTATCACTATATGCCTCACCCTTATATATGGTAGTCAATATGCGTAAATTAACAGGAGATGGAAGGATTTAGCTAAAGATAGCAAAATAGTTTCTGATCTTTTGCTGATTTAACGAAAGATGATAGAGTAGCCTTGGACTGAGGGATAAGCCAATAGTAAATATCAGAAAGAGAAAGAGCTGCAGTTTGAAAAATACGAATATAAATTGAAAACTAAAGAGGAAATTAAATATAAAATAAAAATGGTAAAGGGTGAGCTTAAAATTGTGTAGGGATAAATAGACATGAGTAAGAATGAAAATGAAAGTTTAAATTTGCGACAGAAATATAGTCAATTGTATGAATAATATAATTTTTGGAGAAACAAATCCTATAAATTGAGTCATTTAAAGCAATTAAAAGCAGCTAACAAGGAAGCAGATATTAATATTCCAAAGTTTGATGGCCTATGCAAAGTTATTTAGTAATAAATGAAAGAAGTTCAAAGAGTAAAGTATATTTAATCGATGGGATACGGAAAGAGTATGTACCAACAATCCCCTGCTAACTAAAGGACTGTAGATAATAAAAATAATGCCAAACTCAATACATTAGAATAGATTTTTGAAGATTACGCCAAAAAATAGATTAAGTAATCAATGTTTTTTGACTAAATGATGAATACAACCAAAAACATTTCTCTCTAAAATTTTCTGAGATTAATTAATGATTCTGGAACAGCTATCCTCTTAACTCTATAATAACGAGTGAAAATATTTAAATAAAACTCTCAATTTGATAAACAAGTTAATTTTATTGTCTTCACTAATATCCTACAATAAATATGTCGGAGACAATGCAACAAATTAAAGCTCAAATATAATTCGACAGTGTTGAATATATATATTTAAGAGCTGATTGCAAAAATAAAATAAAAATAAAAATCCAAATATTTTGACGTCTCAATCGCAAGTTCTTCTCCTTAAAAATCTTTTAAAGGCAATAATCTGCGAAGCAAGATAATATCAAATTATCATTATAAAGTTAGAAGTCATACTGGAAAATATAAAGAAGATATTGAGTAGCATTTGAGGAGGAAAAAACAATAAAGGAAGAAGGACACATAACTTCATTTATAAGTTTTAAAAAAGAGTTATCCTAATCAAAATGCGATATAAAATATCAAAAGGAAAAACCGAGAGCCAAGTATTAAATTGAAAACTGATTTTGCTGAGAGTTTTGTGTATAGAAACAGTGGATTTCAGAAAAGCCAAGAATCAGTCACTAAATAAGATGATTAGCATATGAAAAAGAAACTATCATACTTGTAAAATGAAGGAAATTCCTATTCAAAAGTGTTTTACAAAAAACTGTTGACTCATAACAAAAACAGAAAGTTTAAAACTTAATTCTAGAAAATTAAACAAGAAAGCCGGCAGTACATGACTCCTAAAGAGAAACTATATACTAATAACATAAAATAAAATCCTGTGATTCGAACTAATGATTTTAGTAGCGAGGCTATAGTCAATCCAATATTATAATAATAAAATCAAGAGTTGAATAAAATACTACAATTGGAGGAAGACGATTTTTTCCTCACCAATCACTTGAGAAGTCTTGAAGTGAGAAGCAAAGATGTATAAAAAATATTAAATCGTGGTCAAGGACAGCTTCATTATTGAGTAAATTGATTATAAATTGATATCTATCTTATTTAAGGTTAAAAATCGGTCAATAATAGAATATAAATATTAAAATCAGTAGTGTTTAGTTTTAATTTGCCTGATCCTTTCCTCAAGCTTAAGTTTATTAGGATTTAACTGTGTCAGAGCTCTGTTTATCCTTAGATTTAAAGTTGACAACGCCTCTCTCTTCAACTATGGAACCTTATTAATCCTTTGATCTCTCCTATCTGGAGGATATAGTTGGTCATTATTCTATTCATATTATAAGCCACCTTCGGATTAGTCACTTTGATTATTTCTGCATTTTCTCATTTATAACTGTTGTTTGTAGAAATTATTCATCTTTTCTGTTTGCGTCATTCGTTCGTTCATTAAATCCAACTTATGCTGATTGATAAAATTCAGATCATACTCTTGTTTACTTAACTTTTCATCGTACTCCCTCTTCACTTCTGCAATTTTCTTTTAAAATTAAAGTGCTGTTCTCTCGGCATCAATCTTAAGCTTGTCATTTTAAGTTTTAACTGTATTGAGTTACTCCTCTAGATGGTTCTTAATGTCTGCATGTTTTTGTTTAATCTTTTTAATTTCCTACTGATGCTTATTGCCAATATTACTAATTTATTGTTGATTATGCTGTTCGCGGTAAGACTCATTCTGCCTGTAGCTCATCATAATCGATTAGTTTAGCTGCCTGTTTTTCATTTATTTTTATTGATACTCTGTTAATTCTAGCTGTAGAAACTATATTTTTTGCAGGAGAACACCTCGTTATCTCTTATACTATTAATCTTTGGCCACCAACTAAGTTTATTACAGCAATACCTGTTTGCTCAGCTTCAGTATTTATTTCTCCTCGAAGCTCATAGCAGTTAAATTATATAAATTCCCTATGAAAAATCGATATTCATTAAAAATAGCCATTTGGAGTTCAAATGTAAAAGTATTTTAAAAGAAATACAATTCATATGAAAAATACGTTAATAATTTAAAATGATCGATAAAATAAATGAAGGGATGTTGGAACTCAAATCATTCGTCTCCCACAGCGAAGTAGACTCCTATCTGCGCGATCAAACTATCATTGTTCTTTCTCACGTCAAAGAATCGATTCGTACTATCGTTTCCATGCAGCTGAAGTATAAATTTGCCAGTAGTACATCGTCCAGATGGAAGATACACACGAAAAACTGCTGGAAAAGATCAGCGTATTTATTGATACTTTTTCGTGCCATTTTGCTGACTTCCATAGCAATTTCTAAACGATTCAGCAGGATTTAGAGGAAAGCAATAAAGTACATGCAGACTAAAAAATTGAGAATCAGGTACAAGCTGTAAAATTTAGAATTTTTTGTAGGAGATGAGCAAGAGAATAGAGCAGCTAAACAAAGAAATATTCAGCAAAGAGGAAGAAGCAAGATAACTTAGTACCAAACTTTAGGAAAGAGAGACACAAATTGATACTCTGGAAAGGGAATCGAATGAGTATTTAAAAAAAATGTAGGCGGACTTTTACCGTAATCAAAAGGCATTAGAAGATTCATACGAAATTATCACAAAGCTCGAATAAGAAATGGCAAATATTAAAAATCAGAATGAACATCTTACTGATTTGAATTCTCTTTTGCAGAAATCAAGAATCAAAGGAAGCTTTAACAAAGCCATTATTGAAGAGGATCGGCTGATAATGGATATATAAAGTGAAGAAGTCAACAGAAGTCATCATTCGCCTTCTTTTGTACGATCATCACTCATTAGCAGCAATTCATAGCAAGGACTCAGCCAGTTTTAATAGCTCATTCCTATAGATATAGATTCGAGGGAAGTCTTAACAAGTATTTAAGGTCTTGAAATGCCAATCAAAACAGAAACTCTAAGGTAAATGCTAAACATGTCAGTTTAAAAGGAGTATTTAGTGCAGTATAATAAATGCGAAAGCATCGAAAAAAGATTCTTATAAAAATAGAATTACTGTGTGAACGACTATCATTTCTCAAAGAGCAAATAGCAGATGTGGATGATCAATAATTCACTGGATTTTGCTCCCCAGAAAACAATAAAAGAGTTTAATATCGTGCCTTAATAGGACAGCAAGAAATGTAATCCCTATTACAGCTATTTTTTAATTGTAAATTTAGGATTATTTAGACCAGTCAAAATGCTAAAATCAACTCGAATTATTTCGAAAAGGTTTACCATATCAGTACTGATGAGCAGTGGAAGAAGGTCAACGACCTGCATCTTCCTTTGCATGAATGGGAAAGCTATTTGAAAGACTATCTGCTTCGTTAGGCCAAGATTATTTCATGATGATGAGCGATACGTTATTGCCTATTTTATAAAAACTTGTATAATTATCTCAATAAATTAAAATTTTTCTTTCTCATGGCAAGTCAAACTAAAAAATTAAATCATTTTTGCCATTTTAAAATATGGAAGTGTTGGTACTGCTATTATTGATATTAAATACATTAAAATGAACATGAACGTGAATTATGGCGGTGGCTACAATCAACCATATATGCAAGAAGTGGCATTATAATCCTATCAGAGTCCAAAGCCATATTACAACCAGCCAATGATTGTACAACCATCCCCTCAAGTGATAATTGTAGAAGATGGCTATGGTTACAACAACAACGCTTCTAACGAGGCAGCTCTTTGTGCATGGTGTTGTTGTCTTTAGCTTCTATGTTGTTGTCTTCTTTGATGTGATCATAAAAATCGTTTATTTTCTATTTATCCTTAATTTTCTAAATCAGCAATTGATTCCGGGTTCGCTTTCAAAAGAAATAAAATCTGACAATATCCTACCTCTCATTGCTTTAGTTATTTATTTTGCTTCGTCTGATGAAGAGTTGATATTTTAATGATCTATATATAGAACTAATATAATTGTTGCCTATGATTACAAATTTAATGATAATAAGAATTTTATAATTTATCGCTTTGGACATGTATAAATTGACATAAAATAGATGATGCCTTTCATTTTAACTATATTTTTTTAACATATATTCCATTGTCAGGATCAGCAGATTCCATTTTGATTGCAAAACTTCGAGTACATACCAAATGGTTAAGACTCATAGATTGATACCATATTTCATATCTTCAATGTATAAAACTTAAAGATTGTAAAGAAATAAGTGCATTTTATACGACAGAACCTGCGCCAAACGATAAAATTAGAAATAGTCAATTTTAAGCAAAGCCTTGACAGGAATCAAACTACTCACAGCCAAAAATAATACAATGATATCTTCAGAAATAGCATTCATAAAAAAAGATGAACTTCCAAAGTCTTCAAGGCTTACTCAAAGTCAAAATAAAAAATTTAATTTAATAATTTTGCCCAGCCAAAGGAAAATATTTGTCAGGATAGGATGAAGGTTCAAAGATTTAATAAAAGTTGATTGATAAAAGTCACTTGATTTTAACTCTTAGCAGATATTTATTCATACCATAATAATAAGTTAAAGATATGTAAAGTAACGGGCTCACAAGATCGCAGCAGACAGGTCGGGTTGCCTTTCTCGGTGTCTCCTTTTTGATCATGTTTATTGCTTTCAACTCCCTGCAGAACACAGTTTCCTCAGTATATCAACAAAATGGGTACGGAAGTCTGGGTCAGGTTTCGGTTCTTCTTTTGTATGCAGTCTTTGGAGCTACGACTTTCTTTACGCCTTTTATCATCAGGACTTTTGGCTACAAAAAAGTTATGTTTGTAAGTTCATTAGGATACGGAATATTTGAAGGTGCCGGGCTAATTGTTACTATATTTGATGGGATGCCAAAGTGGTTAGGATGGGTCATTGTCTTATTAGGAGCATCATTATGTGGTGCTTCTGCTTCGATGATTTGGGTTGCTCAAGGATCTTACACCAGTAACGTCGCTGGTGAATAAAGAAAGACCGAACTTTTCGGATTATTTTGGATGCTAATGATGTCTTCTCAAATTGTTGGTGGCATAATCACAGCCTTCGCCCTCGGTCTAATTAGCAATGTTGCATACTTCACAATTCTTACAGTCCTTGGATGTATTATTTTTTTAATTTAGTTGCAAGTGCTTTTCTATTCATTCTTTTACCAGATGTTTCCAGCGCCGGTAGTGGAGATATAGCCACTGTGGGAAATTAAGCATGGAAAGTTTGGGTGATAATTAAAGACCCCAAATACAAAATTCTTCTCTACTATTATACTTTTTCTGGATTATGTGTTGGATTCTATGCAACTTTTCTAAGTAAATTAGTAAAGTCGAGTCTACCTGCTCAAGGCATGGATGGTAATATTGAATAAAGCGTCGACGATTACAATAAAAGAATAAATTTGAACTACGGATATGTTCTTATTGCTTTAGGAGTTAGTCAAGCCCTTACTGGCTTTATTATGAACCGAACTTTTGAGAAATTTTGTAAATTCAAGTTAGCAGTCACCGGGACAACTATAGTTGAAATCGCTGGTTTTGTTTCTTTATTGTGCTATTTTCTGAATTAGTACGGTCTCTGCTTTGCCGTCTCGATCTTGTGGGGAGCATCGGAATCATTTCTTCAAACAAATACAGGCGCTTTAATTGGAGTAATTTTCCCAGGGAAAGTAGAGTCCTTTAGTGTCTTTAGAATTTTCATAGCACTCGGAACAGTCCTTACTATTCTGCTGAACATAGCTTTAGAGGATGCTCCGCAGTGGATTTTCATCACAATTGTCGTAATGGTGCAAGTAATTGCTTCCATCACATCAGTCCATTTGAGGGACCTGAAAACCAACGCCAGCGAAACACAAAATTTAATCTAAGGATCTTCCGAGCCATGATCCTATCCCTTCATCTTAGAGCTTGTGCTCGCCATTTTATATATATTAGCAATATTCATTCACTTATCATCATACTTCTCCCCGTTGCTTGCGCTGCAACTCACGTCTGTTGAGCATTTCTATCTCATATTTTTACATTTATCTTTTTTACTCCTATGAGTATTGTCTAAACTTGCCCCACCCTCGACCATCTGGACCTGTTGGCCTGTATTCTTAATTATCAAAGCCTTCATTTATCTCCATAAATTCTTTTGGTGGTTTGTATTTTTTAATGTGATCAACTCTTAATGTTCTCCCGCAGATTTCCGCGCCATTGAAGTTATCAACGGCAAGTATTGTTGATCTTTGATCTTCATAAGCTAAAAATGCAAAACCTTTAGATTTTCCTGTTACCTTGTCTCTTGCCAAACGCAAATCTACTACTTCTCCGAACTCTGAGAAAACTATTACGATATCACCTTCATTCATATCGTAGTTAAGCCCGCCGATGAATATGTAAGCGCTGTCATACTGAATAAAGCCACTTTTACGTCTGAATGCCACGAGGCCTTTCCTTTGATACCGTTTTTAAGTTCGTTTAAATTGAATCTTTCGATATTTTTGATGGTATGCATATTTTTGCTAAGAAATACTCTTATATTATAATGAGATAAATAGCAAAACACGATTTGACTATGTTGGCAAAAGTGACAAATTTTTATAATTTATCCTCTGCAGCAAGACAAAGGTAATTTTTTAATTTAAATAAAAATATATTTAAAAATAGAGGTATTTTATAGTATTTATAAAAATAGGCAGTCTCACACAAATGGAAAACGCACATTAGGATATTCCATTATTTATGTCGCAGCAATTGGAAAAAGATAGTATTCAAATCGCAGAATTATTTGTAAAATAGCAAATAAATCTCAAATAGTCTTGTTTATACTTCAAATATTCAAAGTAGTATAGCCCACTTTATCAACGCAGACACCCAGTCAACTACGAAATTATACAGGCATTAGCAACCATATCTGAAGAGAATAATCGATTTAAGTCAATTGATTTTTGTAAGTTCGATCATATTTAGCCAATTGCTGTTTATAGGATAGGGATTTAAAGTGTCTCTCTTTAGGAAAATGGAAATAACTGGAAAATTTTAATATTTGCGGTAATAGGTTTAGCAGTGAAGGTTATAAATATCTTAAACTTGAGACTTGGCTCACCTTGGTTGTTGTACATATGAGTGATAATAAACTGAATGCCGCCGCTTGTAAAATTATATCAGAAATATAATTCAGAAGTTTAAATGAAATCGTCTTGATAAGATGCGAAATAAACAATGACTGTATGAAGCAGCTTTCCTGTAACAAATGGGCCACACTGAAAACTTTATGGCTGAACAACAATCTGATTGATAATACAGGGCTTTTTTATCTTGCTAAATGCAATTGGCCTCTTTTATAAAAACTTTTTCTCAATCATAATCCGTTTACGAGTGATGGACTAAAATATTTAGTGAAGGGATAGTGGAAGCATCTTACTCGTCTCATGGCTGTAGGCAACTATATTACTGATGAAGGACTGAAGATATTGTCTAAAGCATAATGGCCTAGCCTGAATATATTTGCGTTTTCTCATGCTTCAGAGTCACCTTTTGAGAAGAATAAAATAATAATAAGTAGCTACGGACTTAATTAATTTACCAAATTTAATAGCCGTAAACTCCATTTAACAATATTTGTGAGAAAATTAGAAATAGTCGGCAGAATAAAAAACACTGAAGTCAATAATATGCTATCGACTTATGTCTTAGACGGTATTCGCTACTTTTGAGTGATTTTATATAGGTCTAAATCATGTCATCAAACTGTCATACATGCCAAACAAGTCAAATTAAAATATAGTCAAAAAATTAGATTCACTGAGAATACATCAGCAGACAAATCGTCTTCAGACCGAAATCAGTTCTTGCTTTGGATTGCTGTCTTATCTTAAATTATAGCTAAATTTATTATTGTTGGTAATTTAAATATAATCTAACAGATAATTTAATGAACAAATAAAATTCAATAGTCACAGAGAACGAGCCCTCCACTTAAGTCAATGACTCTCTTAAAAGCTACTCCAGTCGTTTTCGACAGTTGAAGAATATCAAGTCACAATCTAAGCAACGATCTTTTGATGTATTACCCTACAGATTGTAAAAAGCGGCGGTGACTATTCAGCGGTTTTGGAGATTCAGAATGGCAATGAAAAGAAGATTATACTAAACACTTCTCTTCTAATTCGCGCATAACAATAATGTTCTCTAGTTTTAAAACTCAAACATTGACAAATTAATATAAATTTATTAGAAAAATTATAAGATGCTTCAAGCGAGTTTGTATTCATCAGCAAAGCTGTCATCATAGATAACATAACGAGACAGTAAAAATTTGATCAAAAAGATGGTATGCATGACCTTTAAAATGCAAAAAGGAATGATTTAAGAATAGTAATTAAGTCAATTAGTAGAGGAGGAGCTTTAGTGGAGAAATAAAATAAAAGATCTTCATCAAGAAAGAGAAAAATTAAAGGAAATTTTGAGCGGGGAATTGCAGGACTAGCAGGAATAATTTTTAAAACTTATCAGAGAGGAAAACATGAATTTACTGCGAATATCGAAGCAAAAGAATGTAGCTGAAAAAATGATGAAGGAAAAGTTGATAACCCTGAGTAAGGCTGAAATAAAGCTTTGATATTTTTACAAGTAATAATTTATCACTCTCTTTAGACCATTAACTCTTGTTATCAATTTATAAGATCATTCGATCATGCTCGTTTTATAACATAGGACAATATCATATATTTTTCGAGTCAACAATAATTTCAGCTGGATAGTTTATAATTTTTATTTGTTTATTGTAGTTAGAATCATGGGAGCTTGTGCTGGAGCAAAAGGAGAAACCAAACCAACTAGCAATGATTTAAAAGCAGACAATAAGAATGATCCTGTCAAGTAGGCTCATGCAGCTGCAGAGTCTTTACCTCAGAAATTGACCCCCGAATAGTAAATATATTTTTATTTAGAGTTGCCAAAAAGAGAGAAGTCATGCGAGCGAACCTAGCAGAAGGCAATTGCCATCCACCTGTCGTCAATATTCCTCACATACAGCCCGTGTCCTCTCTTGAATGATTTAGCAAAGCATATATTATGGATATATCAATAAAAATTACCTCAACTGAAGGGATCTCTCAAAGGATAATCTATTTATCGATCTCTTTTTTTAAAACAGAAATTTTATGCATAAAACTTTATTAAAAATAATTAACTGGAGCAGTTTCAATTGTTAGTGTTGGAGTATAATAATTTAATTGATAATTGACTGAAAGGTTAAAATAATGAGATATTTAAGGATGAATAAAAGAACTATAAAGATCATCGATGAGAGAAAGCGAAGAGTTAAGGAGATATAATCTGAATTATCTTTTACTTCTTTTCATCAATGCTGGACAGTGAAGTATTGATGGAAGTATTCGCCTTTTCTCTGATATTTTTCAAGATATCTTGGATGCTATCCCTGTCTTTATTGTCCCTGTTATATTTTCTAGTTGATTTTTTCCCTTTTTGATAGTTCTTTATTATCTACTTTAGATCGTTCAGATCATTCGTTTTCTATCGATTTAAGTTTTCATTTCTCTACTTGCTTTGCAGGCATACTCTTTTGGACTGTTTGGCGATTTCTTTAATTTAGTGCTCAATGTTTTATTATCGATCTGTTAAGATCTGATCAATTCCCCTTCCTCTTTTCTTATCGAAAAGAACCGATTTCGTCTCTGACATTTTAATCTATGACAAGCCACAATTAGCAATATCATCCATTTTATATTTTATATCACATTTATTCGTTGAATAACTGCGGTGGTTTTCTTTATAAATTTGACTGATTTGCCAACCCTTGGAAGACATAAAAGACTGTGTTTGCACTTTTATTTGCTCTCGTAACTGTTAATTTTATCGTTTTAACTCATTTATTTAATTTTAATGCCGATGCAAAATTTTGGTAAGTTCACCATCAACATGATTTATAAATAGAGCCACATTTTTGCGGCTTTATTCATATAGGTACTTATAGTCCAAGTGATTGTTATTTGAGGATGATTGACTGTTAATAGTATTGCGATCCATTGCTGTCAGTTTATATTTTATCAATAAAAAATAATGGTATAAAGAGGTAGCAAAATCATAAATAGACTTTATCTTAAGCATTCCCTATATTGACAAAATAACTTCAAGATGCAAACTCTATATAATTAATGATCTAATTTATCATTATGAATATAGTATTTTGAGAATCAAGATAATAATTTTAATTGTAAAGAATGAGGTCACCTGAAACTTTAACAAAGAAAAAGAGCAGAGATATTAATAACTCTAATTTTATACTCCCCAAACAAACAGTAGCTCCTCAGAGATACTTAAGATATTCTCCATCCCCTAAAACTTCTCAACAGAATAAATGGTTAGAAACCTCCAATAATTTCGCGGAGGAAAACAGTCCATTGAAACGAGATAAAAGCTATAACATCCTCCATTATCTGGATTAGCGCGATAAAAAGACATATAGCTATCGTAATTTTAGCAATCTCAGTAAAATATCAGATTTGAAAGAAACAATAGATATTATCGTAGAGTTGTTAGACAAACACGCAGAAATAGGAAGTTTAAGCACTTCAGAACAATATATTCTTACTGGATATTTCGCCAAATATATAGAGTTTACTCAGAAATAGCATACAGTTAAGGATCCTTTCGATATCGCTCTAAGAATTGAAACTAAGAATGCAGTCGTTAGCGAGGCGATCAAAGATAAAAGGAACTCATCTCCAAAAACTAAAAATAAGGGCAAGAAGCGAATCATAAATGGCGCTCAAAATAATGAAAAGAAATAGTAGTTGAGCAAAGCGTTCTTAAGATTAAAATTCCTTTGGCAAATTTATCAGTTGAAATGTTTGGTTTGCCCCTTCCTCTGTCGAAGCAGCGAGCATGAATAAAGTGAAACTCATCGATAAATGATCGACATGATCGAGAAGTTAAAGGAAATATAAAAGAATAGAGCCAAAATAGGGGAAGAAAAAACTTGTTGTGAAGTGGGTAAAATCATGAAGCGCTTTGAAGCAAAAATCAAATATTTTTTATGTTGAAAGTTGCGTTTTTAATTAAACTGATCTTGATATTATTAATTCATGAAAGAGCCATATTCTGATAATATCAACTCTGAAGACATTCGAAGGGGATTAGTCAGCCTTCGTAATAGTCAGGCTCAACTTTTAAGCGAATTTAAACATTAGACTCAGACTAAGAGAAAGGGGCTTCCATAATTTTAACAAAGCCTAATGGATTCGACAGAAAGAGCTAAATGGGAGTTAATATATCCACCATTAAAGACAAACGTTGGTGATTCATTTTTGCAATAAAGTAGCAAATCTTTTAGCAATAAGATGAATGTATCATCTAAATCATTAGTTTAAGAAGAGTTAATCGAGTAAAATAATTACCTCAAGAACGAAAACAAATTGATGAGTAGTAATCTCCAAAAATGGAAAAACAATTATCAATCCGAGAAGTAAAAAACAAAGAACATAGAAAGCTATCTATAACTTACGTCTAAATTGTATTATTAACTTTTGACTCAATTGTTTTAAGATGAACATTCGATTATCGCCATGAAACAATTCCTCGTCGATAATATGAAAACCAATGAATCAATATATACGAAAGTCATCACTGGTGAGCTAGAAAAAGTGTTAAAATTGTTAGAGTCTAAAGAGCATCTAAGATTGTCTCTTCTATAAAAAAGATAGCATTAAAATAATCTAAATAATGAGCTGCTAGAGTTGAGGAGTCAATTGGACAAGATGATTAAAGCAAACATAATTCATACTTAAAAGCAATTCAATTCAGATAGATTAGTAAACACTCTTAAAGAGGAACTGATCTTGAAGAACAAAGAAAACTAAGCAAACATTAAAAAGATAGTAAAACTATAATTTGAGAATAAAGAATTAAAGTTGCAATATGAAAAATAGCAAAATAGTAAAAAGAACATCACAACTGAGATATAAAGATTGAAAAAGGTATCAACAGCTTGGGAAGAAAAATAGAAAAAAATTATATTCTATGCCAAGGAAATGGAAAATAAGAAGACCAAGGCTGAACAATAACTTAGTTAAAAGATGAATCAGTAACAGCAATTAAAGGAAGAGAGTGAACAACTAGAAGGAAACATCAACAAGCTGAACGAAGATAACTAAAACCTTAGGAAGGAAATATAAAGAATCTAAGCAGCAAAGTAAAAGGTTATAAATGAATAGGTGGCATTTGCGAAACAGAGATAAAATGAACTTCGGATAATAATTTAGCAGCAGAGCGGGATCATTAAAAAATATGAGATAGAACTTGCATCTCTTAGAAATTTTCTCAATTAGGCAAAGAAGAATGTAGAAGATCTGCAAAAAGTGCAAAAGCAAAGTGAAATCATCGAAAAAGAAGTACCTCAAAAACCAGTTAACCAATAACGTATACAAATTTTGAGAACTAATACCCTAATAGATCATCTTTGGCAAGTCAAAGAGGTATAGTATCAAAATATCAATGATTTAATTCGATCTTTTCAGAAATGATATCCTTTTTAATATTTTAATAGAGTTAAGTAAATTAAATATCTGAAGATAATAAAGGTGCTAATAATTAAAAGTTTAATATCTTATATTTAATTATAGGGATGAGTAGGCATTTTAACAATGGATTTCAACTTAGTATTTTGATTCGCAGCTTTCTGAAGGGGAAAGCTAAACCTGAAATAACTCCTTCTCGAATTGAAGCCATTATAAAAAAAGCATAAATCAGCAAACTTAGTTGTACTAATATATACCATCTACTATCCCGATTTTCTACGAGTTAAATATCCAGCATAATGAGGGTTGCCGATAAACACCTCATGAATCATAAAGGATGCTACAAATTATCAGAGTCTGAAAATAGTCAGATGAGTTATCTTCTTCTTCAGGTCTTTCGGCTGAGAACGCTTATTAAAAATAACATATAATGCTAAGGTACGTCACAAAAGTTAACTGAAATCATATTGTTGCAGGATTAAATCTCCACAACTGAGTTACTGGCTCTTCTATCCCTATTACCGACAAAGCCAAGCAATTATTCTTCGAATTTCAAATTTTTAATTAAGACCATTTTTGATACTTTTCAGGAAAAGCTATTATAAAAAAGTAACCTTTTAAGCAATGAATAATTTTTGAGCAATGCTATTCATTTTATTACTCAATCATACTATAAGATACCACAGTAAATTAACTGCATAATCAATGAACTGATTTAATCTCAAATTGACAATTATGATTATGAGTCAATCGGTAAACTTTCCTTTGAAGAGAGAGAAAAATCAATTGCTCAGCTAATAAAGTATGGTTTGATGGAGACTTCAGCTATTAGAAAAAGGGTAACATTTCAGCTTATTACTGTCAAAAGTAAAGAGGGATTACAATTAAATTAAGGGTTGCCTGGAAGGTTATGGAAAAGTTCAAGTGAATTGCAGGAAGCCTTGCATTGGCTAAAATCTATAGGAACAAAAGAACCTTATGTAGAATTATTTACCATAACTGGATAGGAGTACTCTTTATCAATCGATACCACTTGCTATCTGGACAAACCTGAATTTATCGATTATTATATTGAAAATATCTTTACATTCATTAAGAGTGCCTATCTTCGTCTTGATAAATATACTGTCTGCAGAATAATTCGAGTGTTCCGATCATGTTTTTTAGGTTCCTCAGGACAATTTTAGTTATAGTTTTTTAGATAATTTAAACAAGCCAAACGAGTAGATTTGTTCAAACTAATGATTGTGCTCTATGAACTAAAAAGATATAATTTCAATTAAATTCCACTTTTTGTATAAACTCTTCATGAAATGCTACTCATGGTCACTAGCTGCTTAGATATCAGTTATATCTAAAAATATTAGTATGATTCTTTTCGGACAAAATAAGAACTTCTCGTCTACTCATTTATCTACGAGCAATTTGTAGCTCACATTTAGGGAATAGCTTCATAGAATCCGATTGAAAGGCCTGAGAACAATCTTTATCTCAGCCTTATCAAATTGTAAGTTTTTCTCAAACATCAAAAACAGCAAAAAAATATAGATAATTAGTATACTCAACTGTATGCTTTTTTTCAGTTTACAAAAGCAGTTTTATCTAAAATAAAGAGAAAAGGAAGTTATACAGATATTATTCAGAGTAAACATGTTAGTGAGCTGGAGCTCTAGGAAATGTTGGAATTGAACTCAGAATAAAAATATTCATCAGATGAGTTGAGGGCGATTGTTTAAAAATTCCTTAAAAAGTATGCTGTGCATAAAAATGTTTTATTGCAGCCAAATATTAGCATTGAATACGTAGTTGTAAATAAATAATCAAATAAGATAGTGAGTGCTTTGGATTATGAAGACTTATTAGTTGATAGATTCACATATGAAGGAATAAGAAACAAATAAAATAATGATCTAGCATAACACGATCATTTATTGACTTTATACCGCAGTTGGAGAAAGAAAATTATAGAATCTTTTTATGACAGTGAGTATTATTATTGTATTAATGAAATTGATTTGAGTCGCAGGTTCTAAAGAATCGTATTAAAAAGTTAATGATTTCATTTATAAATTAAATTACGACCAAATATTTGATTGAGTTGAAATTAACAATATTTATAATTGGTGATGAGTAAGATTCATAGATTATCTTTCTTTTATAATGTTTTTTTTCCTTCCTCAACTTTTCTTTGGTACAAGTCCAGGTATTCTTTCAGTTTCTTTCGCTAATCTCGAATAATGGAGAGCATATCAATTATACTTCTTGATTGCTTCTCCTCTCCTAATATGCTTAAATACAATCCGCGGATACTGAAGATCACTTGTCCAAACTCCCTTTGCTTTTATCCATTTTAATTCAGCTGCCCCTCTAATTCTGATTACAATGTCAAATTTTGTTAGTTATAGTAATCTATTTTTTCTTTTAGATCCTTTATCCTTAGACCATATTCATAATTCTTTTACTCTCTCTGTTTGTGGACCTCTTGGATAGCCCTTGTACGTTTTTATTTCTCCTGTTCTATTTTGTGATGAACTTCGAATAACTCTATTTTCTTTTTCTACATTGTTTTAAATCGAGCCAATATGCTCATAACGCTAAACTCTTCAATATCACTGGGTCCAAAATCCTCTGAAAGGTTTCTCAGTTCTTTCAAAAACTACTAATAAACCTGGAATTTCTTAATATTAGTTCGAATATCTTCAAGATGAGATTTTTTAATTTTGAGCTTTTCCTACTTTTCCTTAATTTCGTCTCTTCTCTGCAAATTCCTCAATTAAAGCTCTTCTCTCTGTTTATTATAAGATTATCTTTTGCGATCGTTTGCAAATATCTGCTCCTTCTGCTTTTCAAATTCTTATGTAGTCTGTATTTGCTTGTTCATAAACTTTTCCTGTTAAAGTGCAAGCTTAGCCAACGTTTATTCCATATTCTTTTTTTCATTGAGATACTGAGCCTAAACTTATCTTTCCTTTTGCTGAATTTTAAGGAGCTTCGTGTTCTATGATTAGGTTTGAAGTCTCACTAAATCTAAAGAATGGTACACTCTTCCAACTTTTTACGCTGTTCATTAATCGCTTGATCTTTTTTAGAATTAGCCTTGCTCATTTCCTAACTAATAGAAAAAGTACTCTGCTCGACATAGTAAGTTATATTAAATATAAAATAGGGCAGATAAGCATATTTGCTTGTCTGCAAATAATAAACGAAACAGGCTAAATGCAGCTAAATTATCATAGACACTTATCATTGATGGCATACACCGTTAGCATATGCTTAAAATCAATGAGTAGATATCTCATTGCTTTAGTCCAGTTACTCCATCTCAGTCTTTCCTCAATTTTCAGAGGATCAATATTTAAATCTGCGATCTTTGATTCCACGATATTAATCAAAAATGGCAATTTAAATTACTAAGAATACTCTATATTTTAGGTCTATAGCATATGCTAGCTCAAATAAAATACTTAATGCAGCAATACTTCCAATAATTCGCCAAATATCTTTTCATTGTCTTTGCTGTAAATTAAAGAACAGACTTTTTGCTTATCCCTCAGAATGATTTCACTATGAATCCCTTTAAATTTGATCTATTGTATTTTTTTGTATTAATAAGAGTATTTTAATACCAACAGGTTTAATCCAACGAGCAAATGTCCTAATCCCACAGAAACCTACTCCCACAATATCTATACATTCTACCCTCTTTTACCCAGAGCCATCCCCTGAATCAAAGCAATGCTGTCATCGACTTTTATATCCATAAATAAATGAATTACACTTAGCTTTGATAGTTCTTCTATAAGTTCCTTTTCCAGATTTTTATCAAATTTTGTGTTCAATGATTTCTCTTCGACTTTATTTGTCCGTTTTTCAATTTTGTTAATGCCTTCCCAAAATTTTTCTTCCTCGGCTTCCAGAGCATAAATTTTTTATTTGAGTTGATTCGAATCCTATTTTAATTTGGATATATCCTTATTAAGCTACTCTTCTTCGCTATGAAGGGATATGATTTGGGACTCTTCAATTTTGGATGCTGGAATATTTTCAGTTTATATTTTCTGCTTCACCAACTCTCGCTATTCAAATGATGACTAAAACTATTTGTGGTAGATGTAGCGCTATTATAGTGACCTCACTTATCGCATTTATTCTTGAATAATAGTCTATAAGCATTTGACACAGTATGCAATATTATCATCCATTCGAATTATAAAAACTTCGCTGCTGGCGTCCGATGCGACTTCAGAATTGGTTTAGAACCGGCATGATAGATGGCAATTCTCGCATTTTATTAGGAGTTAATTTAAATGAAGATTTGATGATTCCTCACTTTTCATTTATTTATAAAAAACCAATCATCGTTACTCGTTACAAACAATTTTAGATAGGTTGATGATGAATTTATTATAGCAAAAAGTATAAAAATAGTATTTAAATGACATGAAATAAAAAGCCTATCTAATCAAATTTGATATTTGCAAATATACAAATGTTATATGAAGTTTATTAATAAAATAAGCAATAGCCAACATAATGTGAAGTAGAATGATAAATGAATGCTTTAAATCAAATATAAAGGTTTAATCCTAATTCACGTAGTTTACATACTTTAGCTCGAGAGTTACCTTTCAGGCAATTTATGCTGTTTTTGGAAAGATAAACATTACGGAGAGTCGAGTTTAATTTTATGAAATTTAGAAGAGCGTCCAGACTAGTCTCACTCAAACAGTTTCCACATAGAACAAGAGTTGAAACATTGGAGTGAAGCGAAAAATTAAGAATTTAGTTCAATTGAGAGTCATTTATGTTAGTTTTAACCAATTTTACAACCTCGATAGAATTCCAGTTAAAGGAATCAAGGAACAGTTAAATATCAACGTCTTGCAGAGAGTAATTGATAAGCTAAAGACAGTTATGGGTGATGGAAGTTTAATGGCGTGCATCTTCTGCTTTTAGAAGCTCCATCCTTCGAATATAGTTATTTTTTTATCTTTAACAGTTGTACAAATCTCGTTTTTTTGTCGGAATTTCTTCAATAGGTTGTTAACGAGAAATTTACCATTTTTAAAGGAAATTAAAATTGCCACGAGCCCATCCTTTACTGCTATTTTTTTCAGTTAAAAGTAGATCGTCATCTTCTTACTGCAAGGCTTCCATTTTGTTAAAACTCCTTTCAAAATCAGGAGAGTACATTAACAGCTCTTTGTTTTCTCCTCTTGCAGTATTGTAATTGCTCGCGACATTAATCTCATCTGTAATTTCTGAAAGAACTGGTTTTTCAATTTGTATTCTACCTTATGCTTCTTTTACTATTCTTTCAGAATTATATAAATTTTGATCCATTTTGATTACTGGTTTGAGTTAACTTTGATTGCCATTCATATTCTTTTAACTGGGCTTCATAGAACTCATCCCTGTCTTAAAACAATCTTTCTTTTTTTATTGTTTGCAGCTTTCAAAATTTAACAAAGATTCTGGATACATCTCAGCCTGTTTAAAAGCTATTGTACTTATTTTATCAAACATTAACTCTGAATTATTTTATTTTTATTTTTTTGCTTTCGTATCACAGATAATTTTCTAAGACTTGGCCTTATCTGATTTATTATTAGCGACTGATGTGTAATTTGAGTCAATATTAAATTTCCAACCCCGTATTGAGAAATTATTTTGCAAACATATCTTTGGGTTTGTAATAATAGAATTAATAATGCCCTCAAGCTAAATCCGTTGATATTAGGCTAGCTCCTGCTTTATTTTTCTCCCTTCTTCTATATAATAATTCAACTCCTTTGTAATACTACTGACTTGATTATTTCTATCTATGTGCTTTAGAGAAGAAAGATAGTTTCTTAAGATTTATTTCCACTCCTGGACTATAGCGAATGGGCTGTTCAACTCTTTTTTTATCCTTTACTGTAATTATTGCAGGCGCTTAATCTCATCTCGAAAGATCTTTTCCAGCAGCTGTTTAAACTCAAGCTTTTATTCCTATTTTTCTAATAACATTTGCTAAAAATGTTTACTTAAAGATTGAATACATAAAAGTTGATTATTCTGACTGAAGTTTTTATGCTACTGCAGCAATCTTTCAAGGGCTTTTCTTGTTAATGAATTAGACTTTATTTCTGAAATTAGATTAGATTATAGGTCTTATGGGCAAATGATCTTTGATTATTTATTGGCAATGACATGTTGCAGACAGTTAGTACAGAGGGAATGAGTACAGGGCATCAGATAAGGAAGATTGTGTGGAGGATTGAACAATTCCTTGCACATCACACATTTGAGTGATTAATACTCATTAGTCATCATTATCTCAACTGACTTACTCTATTATAAAAGTTAACGATGTAATTAAATACATTGGGCCTATCAATGTTGTAATTTTCTTATACACAATTAAAAAATTGTGATTAGCAAAATTAGTAAATACGCAAGCATGAATCAAAATACATTTCCTATTAAGAAAATGATCTCTGACGCAGCTTTTGCTGTTGCACTTACAACAATCTTTTTAGCCGCTCGAAGAAAGAGCTATAAAAGTGCAGTAAATATCACTAAAAATAGTATTTACGCAACAAGTTGACTCCCTTCTCCAAAAATTTATTAGCCTTTTAAAGAAACAAAAATATCAACTCTAATTTTTACTATATTCAAAGGACTTTTATCTATGTTTTGATTGCCACTCTTTTTTCTCAGGCTGGATAATTATTGTAGCAATCGCATATCACTTTACTTGCGAAGGGAACTGCTTGGACACTAACTTTTGGTTTGGGACCATTGCCAGGATTAATCCTTGGAGCAATCGGAAGTGGATGTTCCTATTATATATCTCAAGAAATAAAAGAGCTTCTTTGATTTCTGGCATCTAATATCCCAATTTTTAAAACAAATAATGTCTGAATATTTAAAGATTAATTTTTATGATGATCTCTTACAACAATAATTATAGAATTAAAGACACGATATGATCAAAGCTCGGAGAAAGGAATCCAATAAGGATGAGCATTACGAATATCTGCATACTTTACGAGATCTTGCTTAGAGGTCAATCCTTTTGTTAGCATTGCTTGAATGATGTAATAATGAGAAACAATTGCAATATGGGCATACTATTTTTGATAAGATTAGATTAAATCCTTTATTTTATATGTCCTCAGCCGAAAATCCTCATCAGTTTAGTAGAGTTATTCAGTTTACATCATTTGTATAATTACCTCCTGTTCTTCTGCAAATGTAGATGATGGATGATTTTATTTCCATTTCAAGAACAAGGGGTACCCACGTAAATTTTGAATGTACCAATGATGATCAGTATTTCTCATTCTCATAAAATCAGCATCTGGAAATTCAGCTTGAGTTTTTTAAATTTAATTTCCCATGGAACATGATTATCGAAATCCCTCTGTAAGTTAAGGACAGACAATTGTTTTTATTGATCTGTTTGCAAAAATAAGGTTTTTTGTTTAAAGAGCTCTTACTAGCGGTGAAACCAATATAAGGTCGATAGGTTCATCTTTAAGTAAATTCCGTGTCACCATACACTAAATTAAAATCAAATTACTTCGTTTTTGCCTTTTTCTGACAGTCTGCAGTCGATTAAATTCTTAGTATAAATAACTTATTTTCTAAATCTAGTGTCTGCTAGAGCTTCCTCATAGCTACTGCCATAAGTGATTTCTGGATGGGACTAATAATTATTTTCTGGATGTGCCTGATAAAAAGCAGTTTATCCCTCGTTCATAAGTGACTTGCCGTGTCTGATGAAGAGAATACTGTTAAGTTCCTTTAATATCATGTGATAATTCTATTATAGAAATTGGTAAAGTGTTCAACATAAGGATAATAGCCAGTAATTAATAATATTTCTGATAAACAAATAATCATTCTATTTTCACTATCTTTCTTGGAGATTCGCTGTTATTTTCAATCTACTGATCTTCATTCTTTTCGCAACATAAATTAAGTTGAGATGTTCTTTTTAAGGGAGTTCCATCTGTTTCAATTTTAGGAATTGAAGGGAAAGTTATCAGAGTGATTGGCCGTTTATTGGAATAACTAATTTCAGGAATAGGAGAGTGACCAAAATCTACCTTTTTAATTTTATTTCTCTCTATTTCTTCATTTTCTTGTTTTATAATCTTTGTAAATCCGCAATTAATTGGAATTGCCTCTTACTATTTTTCTTCAACAATTTGTTCTAAGTTCAGCTGCCCTATAATAGTATCTTAGGGATGTTCTGCGTCTGAAAAAAACGGTTTCAAGTACTTGTTCTTCTAAATCCCTTTTTACACACACAGAACAGTGTAAGCCAAAACTTTTAGAAAGGGTTTCCATAGCAATATACTTTTTTTAGAGATTTCATGGCTCCATTTGTCCATTTTCAATTCTTTTAAGGCAGTAGGAGTAAATCGGATGTATTTAAATACTTTGTTTAACTCTACTTCAGACATATTCGCCAGCAAATTCTGGCTAATCTATAGCTCCTCAATATTATGAATTTTTTAGGACTGTAAAAACTTGTGTATCATGACTATTAGAGTGACTAATTCTTTGAATACGAATTTAGGAGCACAGCCATTTATTGTCTTGGTGAAATTGCAAAGCTAACTATCTTCCTGCATTGCAGAGGAATATCCCCATTCTTGAATATCCTCATCGAAGGTGTCAAAACAGTAGACAGAATTAATCTTCTCATAAATAGTAAATCCTCCCTCAGAATGACCTATTCTTTTCTCTTGTTTAGTCTTAAGAAATACTTCTAGGACATATACCATACAGCATGCATAAAAAACAGCGCAATGCTAAGAAAAGAGTTTACGGGATATGGGAGGCAATTTTTAATCTGTATTCTTTCTGGGTCGACCTCTAGTTTCCACTTTAAAGTTAATTTCATTCATCGTGAGTAATGTTAAGCTTTATTTATATAAGTTTTGATGAAAAGAAGCACATTATTATCGGTATAAATATACTCTTATTATAAATTAAATAATAACAGATGCTTTTCAAACAGTATTCGTATCATTCTCATCATTCTATTCGTATTGCAGATCGTATGGTAGATTTTTATTTGAAATCAAGATCCATATTACTTAATAAGTCTTCCAGAATAGTGTTATCAATAGTTTAGCTATATGGCTGCCATAGCTGAGGTAGTTTTCCTAAAAAAGTAAGATTTTAATCTTTCATTTTTATTATGCCTTTCTAATTCTCAACAATAACACCATTCTATATTTTTTTTACTAAAAACACTTTTTCGATGATTTCCGGATTGGATATTTTGATTGCGAAGGAGTGAAGAAAAATTCCACTGTTTAATTCGGGATGAGTTTTTCTTCCCAAATATAGATCATCATTCAAAATGGGATTGAGCAGATATTGGGAAAGCTGGCAACGAATCTGATGTTTGCGACCGGTGATTAATTGCATACCAAGTAAGTTTCTCCATAATATATCTGAAAGCTGTTTTTGCCTTAATCTTAAATATTTAGTCACTCCTAATTGAGTATTTTAACTCTTAGAAAGGGCTTCGACCATTCTAGCCTTGTGTTTACTTGTCCATTCGAGCTGGCAGCTTATTGTTCCCTTTTTATCAATGATTTAACTTCCTAAATATATTTTAAAGTACCTTAAGTCATGGCTAAATAAAATTTAGATAATCCTTCCCTTGATTATAAAGCCTGCCCTAAAGCTTTTGCTGTCTGCACATTTTTAGAGATAAACACTAATCCAGTAGTAGGTTTGTCTAATCTATGAGAAATATAGATCATATCTTTCTTATATCGCGAAGCCATCAAAGAAAAGAGATTGTGGTGAGGATCAGGCCCTCCTTGCACAGAATACCCTGCTGATTTGTTTAATACTGTAATATTTGGGTTGTCAAAAATGGTCATAGAATCGAGGGCTTATTTTACTTTGTCTTTATCGAGCTGAATGTGTTTGATATTTTTATCGCCTATCAGGTACTGTTAAATTTATTTTCCATTTCTAATCATTATCTGATCACCTTCTTCGAAACGATAGCTGTTGGTGGCTATTCGAGTTCCATCTTTCTTTTGCACAGTGATATCTTGATTACGCAGATACTTTTGAGCTGAGATCCATCCGATATCAGTGTTCTTAAGGTAGCGATCTAGTCGTTGCCCTAAATCATATGTTTCGATGGGGAATAGTGTATAGTTGATAGGATCAACATTTTTCTTTTCTGCAAACGAATAAACGCGTTTGAATGAGCAATAGTTGATTAATCTACTGTAGATCATGATTATAATGAATCAGGACAATTAATATAATCTTTTGATAATGAATATGACTTCAACAAGGCTTATTTTATCTTAGTAGACATAAATTATTATTCAATTATTCAATTTTGTGATCAATATGAGTAAATTTTATGAACTATTTATTGCAATGAAAAAATTAATCAAAATAGTATCTTATAGTGCAATGACTCAAAAAATGGGATCTTAGCTTGTAATGATATATGTAACTGCTTCCAGCAAAGAAGAGGCTTAAAAAATAGGTTCATCTTTGGTAGAAAACCGATTGGCTGCATGCTGCAACCTAGTGGATGGAGTTACTTCAATTTACAGCTGGTAGGGGAAAATTAACTGTGACAAAGAAATTCTTCTAATAATCAAAAGTAGAGCAAGTTTAATTGACAAAATAACACAACGGGTTAAAGAGTTACATTCTTACAAAGTACCTGAGGTAATAGCTACGCCCATAATAAATGGATCAGATGATTACATCAAATGGGTTCTATAAAATACACTCCCATAATGAGAGTATTATGATTCTATCAATGCTAATTTCAGAGATATATCTATCAAAAAAAGGTTCACGTTTATCTTGGCGAATGATTGTACCTATTTTCCTCCAAAAACCGTATTTTGTCTTCTTTTTCAGCCAGTTTTTTATTTAAAACTTTAACCATATCAGCATAATAGTTATTTTTCTCCCCCTTACTACTGCTTTTCAATTTAATAATAGTCTCATTCTTATCCTCCAGTATATTCTCCAGATCAATTATCTTTTTTTAATATTTCTAGCCTTCCTTTGACCAGCCTTCTTCTATCTTTTTACATTTTTCGTTTATCTGCTCTAATAGTTATTACTGATGAGATAGAGTATTTCCCATTATGGCATTTATTCGCGTTAAATTATCAATTGTGCTATGTGTCATTTGCGTCTCTTTATTTGTTATCTTTTTACAACTATTCCTGAGCTCACTTAAATTACTGGCATGCCAATTGAGACTACTACTAAGATTATCGATTTCCATTCTAAGTTTCTTTATTTCACTTTCTTGTATCTAATTGATTTGTATAGTATCACTCATTTGTTTTTTTGTTGACACCAGCTGACTATTAAGACAAACTTTCTCTCCGCGTAGATGGGTATTGTCTTTTTTAAGTTTTTTGATCTACTAGTCATATTTTTAATGCTTGTTTTGCTTTTACTTCTCGATCAATAAAGCTTTTAACTTGGATATCTCATCATCTTTTTCTTTAAGTTAATGTTCGTATATTGCTATCTTTTTCTTGCATTCTTAAATTTTGCCAGAAAGGGCCTTCCAATTGTTACGTTATTGTTGCTGGTGGACTATCTTTTATTTTGCAATTAAATGACTCTCGCCTATAGGGGAAGGCGGTCTTCGAACATATAACTCCTCCTATTTTTATCTTTGTTTTTTGGGATGTCTACTCTTAATTTAATGTTTTAACAATTAATTTTCCTCTTTTAACTTTTTTATTTCTTAATTACAATCGAATATGTCCGTGGCAAAAGACTGTAACTATTTCTTATATTTGCAAGTGAGTTCGTCTAATCTCTTTTCTGCTTTGGTTAAAATCCGAACTTTAAAATTAAATTACGCTCGTAATTGCTGATATTTATCAAGATAATTGACATCTTTGGGGTCACACTCACTTTACTCTTCCCAAATCATGCCCATTTAATTAGGATCAACGCGGTCACAAGTATTGTATAATTATTAGAGTTCTTCTCGGATAACTGCTGTTATAGATAAGATAGGGTTGGTAATTGCATTGAGGCAATCCTCAAGAAAATAGTGATCGTTATTGATATTCTCATCAGTCATTATTATTTAAATTCAAATAATTATCAATCAAAGCTAATAAACTGAATAAAAATTATCTATTAATAGTGGTACTATTTTACTGGATGAGAAATTCAAACTTTCTAATGCTTGCTTTTGCCAACAATTAGAAATGAGAAGGTTTTTTGGACATTGATTATATTTGTAAATTTTATCTTATAACAATCATAGTCTTCTGCCTTTTCTGCATCCTTTTCTGGTAGTGTCAGTAGGAATAGGAGTCACATCCTCAATTCGACCAATTTTAATTCCATTACGGGCAATGGCTCGAAGAGCTGACTGAGCTCCAGGTCCGGGAGCCTTATCTCCAGTTCCTCCTCTGGCCCGAAGTTTGATGTGAACAGCAGTTATGTTAAGCTGTTTAAGTCTGTTGACAACATCAATAGCGGCTTGCATGGCAGCATAGGGGGAAGACTCATCGCGATCTGCTTTGACTTTCATACCTCCAGTAACTCGAGCAAGAGTTTCTCGGCCAGTGAGATCAGTAACGTGAATAAAGGTATCGTTCCAAGTGGCGAGAATGTGGCAAACTGCAAAGACATCCCCTGAAGTATTTTGAGGGCCAAGAGCTCTTTCTAGTTTGGCTTATGCAGTCTCTTCTACTTTTTCTTCAGCTTTGACTGGTTTTTTTTTGCTGTCCTTGGTATCTTTAGGTGGAGCTTATTTGGTCTCTGCTGGTTTGACTTCAGCCATATATCAAATTAATATTTTCTAAATAATCAATATTTTTAATATTAATAGTCGAGGACATTCCTATCTTATTATAATTTTTACAAATTGTTTATAGAAGAGCAATCTGATTAAATCATACACTAGCTTTATTTTAAATCCCATAAGCTTATTAAAGTGTAATGCTTATATATCATTATAAGTTGGCTATTAACCATCTTCATGAGATTAAAATAGTACTGAATCAATCGAAGAAACTACAAAATTCAGTTTGCGTTTTGAGTTCAAAGGATTTAATGTATATTAATTTATTATCTGCTAGTCTTAAATAAATATATGCCGTATAAATTATCAAATAATTAAAAGATAGTATTTTAAATTGTAAATTATGATGAGCTACACGAAGGATGGAGCTACAAAATCAGTCTCTTCAGATTGGTTTAATAGAAAAAAGAATTATACAAAAGTCAATCTCTCCCAGCAACAAATTTAAAATTACAAATTAATGATGTCTTTAGGGATTGGAGTTAAATTGCTGTCAGCCGAATAAAGTGAAGGGAGAATTCAAATGTAAGGAGGCCATACTATAAAGGCTATTGTTTAAAATTCTATTGTTGGTAAAGAAGGCTTAAATTTAATCTGGAAATCTCTTTTAAATATTAGATACATTTTATTGGAGAATGAAATTGCTCATACTGATATTAAGCCAAGTAACATTGCTGTAAAATTCTTTAGCACAGATCTGAAAACCTTCAAAGTTTTTTTAATCGACAATGATGAAATAAAAACATTTGGATAGGTACGAGAAGTTGGCACACCAGATTTTAATTGTTATCTACCTTCATTGTAATCAAGATAAATTGTTGACTAAAATACTGATAGAATGGGCTTCGAAAACCTTAAAAGGTATATGAGGATATTATGATTCCTTTAAATCTATAATTTATAATAGTTTTAAAGACTGTTTATTCATCATGACAACTATAACTATTTGGTGGATTACTTTTTCTTCTTTTGGATGCGAGCCATTTCATCGAAATATTTTCTAAATTGACGATCAAATGCTTGACGGTTAGCTTGATTTTCTTTTTAAAAAGGCTTTTTTTGATCTTCACTCAAGGATTTCCATACCCTGCTCATGATGCTTGAAAGTTCGCTTGGATTTAATTCTGGATACTATTTCCGTATACTGTCACGTTTTTCACGAAGGAACAAGAAATAAGCAGAATATTTTTTATTTTCAGAGCTATTTGCATCAGATTGTTTACCTTCGGAAATGGTTTTTTCTTAATTCTCCATTTTTTGACCCAAAGCACGTAAAGCTGCTATCCTTTACCGATAAGAATAATGTTTATTAGCAGACTGTAAGCTTTTTTTATGAAATATAGATCTAGTTTGAATGTTTTCATAGGGCTTTTAAAATTATGGAAAATCTGTTTATTTTTATGCCCAGATCGGTGTGTTCTTAAATTTTGGGAGTGGTGATTCCTTAATTTCAGAGGGTTATTGTAAACGAATATGATCTTCATACATCTAAGTTATCTACTTTAAGGCATTCATAAGCTTTTTGGACATTGTATAGAACTAGATTATGAGAAAGTTACAAGTTTGAGATCATCCATGAATTATAGTCATAGAACACTGATAATATGCCCTCTTTTATGTAGAGATACATATAAACTTAAATAAAAGTACACAAATACTGTTGATTTGCATACATAATTGACTGTATTGACAATAATGAATTATCAACGCTACAAAATTAATATTTGAATAAAGTTTAATGATGCGTCAATAGGTTAGTTTAATATAATAAAATATATGTAAAAAGGGGATCATTCCCTTGAGCCTGATTTTTATACAGGGTATCTAATGCTTAACGTAGGTGGAAACTTAATTCAACTGTGGCGAGATGCAATCAATTTCCCATATATTTTACGAATCCATCTGTGGATTTTCTATCAAAAACTCTGACTTCATTCGGGCATCATTCTAAATATAGGGTTGTTTATATGGGTCCTAGGCATACTTCCAATTTGCAAGTCTTTAAGAGGTATTCCAGAAATGTTATCTTAAAAGATAACAGCAATATCTAAGAAGAAATGTATGGAGAAGTATTTATAAAATATGAATTTAAATTTTCACAGGAGAAGGAAAAGATTTTTCCTATTAGACCCTTGGAATATAGACTTTTCACTGGGATGAATCCAACAGTAAGGAAGGAGGATTTGTGCTTCGATTCTGATTTTTAATGTGGAAATTTGGACCTCGCAATCCTGGTAAATTTTACTTAATATGATTTATTGATGAGAGTTGATAGCAATACTAAAGGCCATACTTCTTGGTTTTATTTTAAGGTCAGTAATTTCACACATAAACAAAAGACCATATTTAATCTGATAAATTTTCAAAAAAAAGGGCTCCTTTACGAAGAAGGGATGAAACCTTACTGCTATAGATCTTCAAAAAAGAATTGGGAGCAAGATGGAAGCTTTATAGAATTTAAACCAAAAGCATTTAGATATTCCGACGAAAATTAATAATAAAATACCATTATGAGCTGTTTATCTTTTAGCTATTAGTTCGATTAATAGGATCAATACGTTTATTTTGCTTATTGTGTCCCTTATTCCTATAGTTATCTAATGCATAGAGTTGAACAAATACAGAAGGAAAATCCTCACTATATTCAGCTTGATAAATCTAATCTATCCACAGGTGGACTTACGATTCCTTTACTCACAATTTCTAATTCCAACGCAATCAAGAATAAGCCTGTATGTCTTATTGTGGGGAGACTCCATCCTGGAGAAACTCAAGGCAGTTGGGTTCTCGATGGCTTTTTAAAATATATCTGTTCATCAAAAGGTTACTACTTAAGATAGAAGATAATCTTTAAAGTTATTCCAATGGTGAATGTTGATGGAGTAGTTTTAGGCAACTTTCGAACAGGCATTTCTGGAAGAGATTTAAATCGTGTTTTTGATCGACCCTAAAAGCACAATGAAGTTGGAATGCTTAGAAATATTGCAAACAAATTTAATCCTTTTATGTTTTTAGATTTTCATGGACATTCCAATAAAAAAAATGTGTTTATGTATGGTCCCGACTATGGGATATAGCATTCTCTTTACCTTCTATGCCGCGTTTTTCCAAAATTAATATCGAAGGCAACCAATGTATTTCGATATTATAGCTGCCTTTTTAGAATAAGCTAAACTAAAGTCAATACTGGAAGATCAATTATGCTCAAGGAACATAGGGTTTCTTATGCCTATACAATTGAAAGCTCATCGCATGCTTTTGGAAGTAAAAAATAGGAAGTTACTTTCAATCGATTGCATTATCAAGTAATTGGAGAAAATATTGCTGAGAGTATGTGTGTTTTTGTTAAGATAATCCTTAAACTTCCCAAACGACTATAAAACAAGAAATAGAATTAAAAAAACTAACATCTTTCTAAATCTTGTTAAAAAGCAGCTGAACTGTAAAATAAGTCATAAGCCATAGAAGAGCCATTCTCCAATTCTAATTAATAAAATGAAATGATGATGGAATTAATTAACGACTAAAAACGAAAACAGCAGATTACTGCTCTTTTAGAAGATAGTCAGAAATTAAATCAAGCACAATCATCTGATTCTGATTTCTAATAAGGAAATGATTACACTGAAAGATAACTGAAAAAAATGCTTGAACCAGAAAAACTATAAATCTTCAATGAAAAATAACTGATAAAGAAAAAGCCTAAAAAAAATAAATGCAAGAGCCCTAAAAAATAAATGACGTGCAAGCATAATCTCACAACTGCAAAAAGTTAGACAGCATAATAAATAGTAAAATCTTCTAATCTCTTGAATCCCATTAGGTAAAAACAAAAAAAGAAGTACATGTTTGAAGATGGTCGGAGGAATTTAAAATCTCCTCTACCAATGGTTAAAAGATGTGATAAAAAAGAACTTGTTTTAGTACGAAATCCCGTCAGCACTGAATTATCGCCTTCACCAAGCATTAACTTTAATAATGTAAATTATAATAATTGGAAAAGGTTGTCAATTTCCCCTATAGACATTGATAATTGCAATTTCACCAAGGCCAGTTCAGTCAACCATATCAATATTGACTATGGTTCTGATAACCTATTGTTCTTGGGGGAGTAGTGCAAAAATCAATTTGATGAAGGAAAGAGAGGAAAACATATTAAAAAAACATTGACGACGGAAAAGAAACTTTAAAAATCACATTCCAAGAATAGTAATGAAATATTTCGATAAAAAGAGTCATTTTTTCCCATTCTTTATAAAAACAATCAAATTGGAAGACACATAAATTCATCAGTATTAAAGGAGCTCTTATAGCATGGCTAAAAAACACAAAAATCTTATATAAGTTAACATATAAAAATTATCTATAGTTGATCCTCAATATCTTTACACAAAACTAATTATTTTTTTGATTTAAGTATCGGCCATTTCATTTAATTGAGTCAATTCTTTGATATACTAATTGCATTGGAAATAAATTAAATACAATATTAGAATTATACATTATACGTTGTCATAAGATTAATAAAATTTGCGCAAATTAAGTAGTTTTTGGTTATTAATAAACATTAAATTTATAAATAATTTAACTATGAAGTTTGAATATTGATGTTTTAACTGCTTTCATATCATCAAAAAGATTCTCATTTGATTTTGTAACAAACGAGTGCTTTCAATTTCATCAATGGATTATAACCATAGATGATTTGATAATAGTAATATTTACTAATATCCATTTATTACCTATAGTCAAAGAGCATATGCAAACGGTTAGCCTAAATAACTGCATCAATCCATTGAATTGTAGTTTCATATTAACACAGTCAGTGAATGAGCATCTCTGTCAAAAATATACTGTTAGCTTTAATTTTTATCAAGTTAGAAGCATTAATCATATCGTTTTCAATCATAAAAGCTAGGAAGCTGCCATGGCCTCGAAGGATATTGCTGTCTTGGTTGAGCAAAGATAGTATTTAAAAAGGTTTTACTCTTTTATTAACTATAAAGGAAAATGCGAAATCATTGACAAGATGAGACTTCTTACTGGTAAAATATTTTACAATCAGATTACTATGCTACTTGCGATGGACTGCAATTCTAGTATCCGATGATGATAGTAACTTCAACAGACGATATATTCATGAAAAGGCATAAAAGGATAAAACACATAAAAAATGAAGAGGGCTCTAATAGTGATTCATCCAACTCTATTTATCCGTTCAGTCTTGTTAACGACGAAAGTTTTCTAAATGATTTAGAATTGAGCAAACTTATGCTTAAAAACGTGGATGTTTCTATATCAGAATAGAAACCATTGAAAATGTCATATTCCTTTGAAGAATATAATATTTTTGAAGATGAATAGGATCAAAAAATGCCAATATTCTAAAGTACAATCAGCGAATTAGTAAGATAAGAAAGCAATGAGATATTATTTGACTATGAATAAAACTAAAAACAAGTAAATTATCTGGTCATGGATTTTGATGATCAAGATAGATAAGAGATCCTCAAGTCTTATACTAAATTAGCCAACAAAGAAAACATTCCAAGTGTCAATATAACTTCACAAACACAAAAATAACCTTCTATAGACATTTTGAAGGCACTTGTGAAAAGACCGCCTCTAAGTTCCAGTGTGACTTTTTATCCAAAGAATAAAAAAGAGTTGGGCTAATCTAAAGAATATATTAATAATAGTCAGACATCGAAGTTATTTGAAAGTGGTGTAAAAGGAGATTAATAGGTTAACATACTAAAAAAATCATATCAATAATTAAAGATAAGACATAAATATCAAAAATATTTTACTGAATAGATTATTAGAGATTAAAATCAAAACAAAAAAAGAAGTATTATTGAACGAAGCACTCGAGGTCCCTTGCAATTGCATTAAAAAATAGAAAGTTTAATTAGGCATAGTTAAAAAATATCGGATAAATGTAAATAAGGAGCAGGAATAGATAACAGATATTCAATTAATTTATTATCAAAATCAAAAGAGCCGCAAGTTTATCTCTAAGCATATATGCATCGGATTAACGCAAACAATGCAAATATTCCTTCTGACAAACCATCCAAAGAAAGGAAAGATGTTTAGTTTGATTGTAAATCTTAACAAAAATATAACCATTTAAAATGCAATCCATAAGGAGGAGGAATATATCAAAACAAAAAAGAGAAAAGAATAGAGAGATGATTGATAATTATTATTTTAAAATTTTCTGATGAACAATTTAAACCACATGGGCATTAGCATCGAAGGAATTTGTTTTATCTTTTTATAACAAAGTATTATTGTTTCTTTGCAGCTCTATATCAATTGTTGTATCAGTGCTTGAAAAATGTTTTATAGCTTGGTCGTTTCCACAAAATTCTTATCAACTTATCAATAAAAAAAACTAAAAAATCATAATCAATTTTTGATTGTAAACAAATAGTTTGATAAACTTAGATGTTTATAAATTATTTAGTTGATTGATTTTCTTTGCAGGCACCATTTTTTTGATCGTTACTGCAGAAGACACCTCATTTTAATTAAATATCACATCGTACATTTTTTTTATAACTAAGTCTTTGTTGGGCTTAGAGTGATAAAAATCGATAACCTTTTAACTTAAATACAAATTTAAGATAATTAAACTTAATTTGACGTTTTTTTTCTTTTTAAAGCAAATCTTCTTTAGTGATTATAATAATAAGTTAAAGAAGAATTTAAGTAAATGAAAGGAAACAAGATACATTGCTCACAAAAAAATAGGCTTGTGCTTGTCACATACCCATAAAATGCTTCTATAAAAAATAATATTGAGAATGATTATTCTGTGCTCCTTATTTCAAATTCGATTTAAAAAAGGAACTGCTCGATTAGCAGCAAATAAGTCATTAAAAACAGAATATATCACGAAGAAAAAGTGTCCAATATAAAGATTGACAAGTAAAACTTGGAAAAAGAGTTTAAATTACGGGCAGTTTCGACTTCTCATAAATTAAAACTGATATAAAGCAATTCTTCTAAAGCATATGTCAAAAATCCCAGCGAAAGAATAAAGGAAGTTTCTTAGTCAGCAGACCCTTACCCACTAAATTCATTAGTGACTGAGTTAATAGACTTACTTAAAAGCAAATCGATTATAAATCAAAATCATTTACTATTCTATACTATTAAAAAGGATCATCTTCATGCCATTCTTAAATAATTTCTTTAAATTCGATAGAATAGCCATTTTCATGGAAAATATTAGTCATCTCAAAGTTAGACTTTCGACTTTATGACGAACAAAATGAAGGATCTTTCAACATTATTATATAGTAAAAACTTATAACTGAAGAAAGCTAAAAATGTATTAAAATCAAATTTCATATCCTTCCAATATCATAACTAATTCTATCACAGTTAAATCTCACAGTATAAGAATGAACTCGAAGTTTTAAGGAAACAAAAAAATGAATTATAGGATGAACTTAAAAATCTTCACCATAATAAATAATAAATTATCAAAGAGTTCAAACTAAAACAGCAAGAGATAACTTAACAAATGAAAATGGTCAGTGCCAATAAGGAAAATCTCTTTAAACTTTAATCAAAAACATCAGAAACTTTTAAGGAGTTAGAGGAGAAACAAGAAATATTGAATCAAATCAAAGACAAAACTGATACAATAGAGAACTACGTCAATAACCAAAACAATAAGCACTTAATTATGGCAAGCGAAGAATATAAAAATATTGAAGGGGATATCTACGAATACGCTTCCTATCTTCAATGCAATCAACTTGCCTCAAGTCCAACGTACGAACCTCTCTCTATCACTTGTCTCACAGAAGACCTCTAAACTTAAATTAAAAACGTGAACAAAACGATCATTCAAAACCAATAAATTACTGCAGTTGATAAATCCAAAATGATGCGAGATTTCCTTGTTAAGTGGATGGACAGATTTAAAAGAAAAGTACGGCATATGTTATGTAGGATGAGGAGCAGAAAGAGCTGATTAATTTTAAGACCAAATGTGTGGTGAACTTTGTAAATAAAATGAAAAAGTGGCTTGATAACTGGAGTTTTAAGCAGTAGTATTTGGTTAATCTAAGAAATGAGTTTGCTTTTGATTCCGAGAAAATGATTAACCTCATCAAATCTCTTTAGACTTTTACGAACTGCAATAACTGTGGTGGAGCCATAGATTCTGTCCGCACTGAAATAACTAAGATCTATAATAAAATCGAATAAAACTATAAGCTCGGCAATTCTTTTTATTGACTAACGGTGAACTACAAATTATAAGCCTTGATATATATTTGATCGGCTCCCTTCTTTATATTTAGTGATAATGTTGAAGTAAATGAACAATTTCACACTTGAAAGTAATTTATTCTGAATTCGCGGGATTACTTGACTTTGAATGTTAAAATTGTAATTATTTTAAAAATGATAATTTTATTTTCCAATGAACAGCATCGAGAAAATAAATCAATCTATCCCGTTGATGAGAGAGAGTTATAGAAAAAACAGGTTTAATTCCGAGTTTCGTCGGTATAGCGATGATGATAAGGACAAAGCAGACAAATCGCAAACACATTCCCAAAGCGGACCTTATTAAAAATTGCCAATGCTACGCATAGGCAAAATATTGAAGAAAATTGGAGCAGGGGATAACAAGAAGCAATTATTTATACCAAATTAATAGGATCAATCCTCATTTCGAAAATCAAAATGGGAAGAATTAAAGAGGCAATACTCTCCAAAGCGATACGTATACAAATAGCCTTTTGACGGATAACTAGACGAAGTCGTCCTTGACTGCTGGAGTTACGGAGACAATAACGGTAGAAAATCTGTCTGGAGGCGATACCGTCAAAATTTTGACGATCTTACATTTGATACTTTGAGGATAATGCGAAAAAAATGATGATTTTAATCTGTCCTGTTTTTGAGCATAGTTATTCCCGTACCACATTCAAGAAAATGTTCATCCGAAAAAGACTCATTGAATTGTTTACATAATTTGGGTTATAAATAAAATGAGTATCTCCAATAACAAATAATTAAAACAGCCATCGAATAGATAAAATAAACTCGGAGAGTTATAACATCTGTCGTACTGTTCTGTGGATTTAGATAGGCAGAAATCTAATAGAAATATGTAACTCTTCAATCGGTTCTCATGCTCACACAATTAAATTCTTCCTTTTATGAACTGATCATTACGATATAAAAAAAATTGACGAAGGTTGAAGATAAATTTTATCGGATGAAAATGAAGGCTTTTCTACAATTGACTGTGTTTAAGAGAAATAGATTCTAATCAAGGCATCAATTCATCAAGTAAAAATCTGCAAATTCGCTTTCAAGCAATCAAAATAGGAATATTGGGTTAGCAGCTCACTAATAAACAAAAGTTACAAGTATGGCCTCGGAGACTAAATATGAAAGTACATCAAATGGATTACAATTCAAATGCAAAATAATTTTAAAAAATGCGATTACAATTTTAGAGAATAAAAAAACAAATCTTCTTTCGTGCAGCTTAACTCAAATTTATATCATATTCATGAAATCTTTGGCCATGAAAATTAAGTCTGATAAACTATCCAAAATATAAACAACTGATAGCCAAAAAAGTAAAATTTTCAAGAGATCCGCTTAGAAAAGAATCGCCCACAAATCCTTTTCCATGTAAAAATCAGCACTCGAGCAGAAGCAACAGTACTTTATTGCAGTTAAATATCAACCACAGTCAAAGATGTCTCCATCCAGCAATACCAAAGGAGTAAATCCTAAGGGTGAACAGAAAGACAGTTAATCATGCAACCCACCTTCGCTTTAAATAAACAAATACCTACAAAGCAAAGGATAACTCAATCACTAAAGAAAGAATCCACTAATGACAAGTCGAGATAGAATGGGTATTTTCAAAACGAATTCGACAAAGAAGATAAATTTAAGTGTGATGAACGAAAGATAGTAAAAGATGTAAGAACTAGAGTATCTCAAAAGAAAGTATCACAAACTTATCACTGAATTTAACTGGTTCAGTGAAAGGTTTCTTAAGGTTATTTAGGAAGAGGAATATGTTAAATGATCAAATATTTTTTTAACTAAAGTCATAGTCATAGAATAATCATATTAATGATCATTATTTTTATGTATTGTACGAAGAAATAATTTTGACAATATTTTCAAGGCTTTTGGCCTTACACTTCGGAACAATCTTCTCCAAATCCATCAAAATAGGACTGTATTTTTTATAGGTTTAAATTTTGGGCATATTATTTGAATCAGTGAGTAAATTTTTCATCTCAAATGTAAATATAAATCCTTCTATCGCTTGTATTAAGGATTATTCACTAAAAAACTGTTCTTAGGAGTGAAACTCGTAATGAAGACTGTATTTTTGTTAGTAAGATTTGCCGAAGGGATCACTGTATTGCAGGGTTATTTCTCCTTTGAAAAAAGGATTTTTTGTCTTTCTCTGAAGTTTCACTAAAATCAATCCTCCATAAGTATAAATTTTAGTGCCAATAATTTCAATTTCCGAGGGAAAGGCAGACTTAAGTTTGGTTATTTTATAAGAAGTTTGATTTTCAACAAAGTTATTATTGTAATTAGCAACAAGATCAGAGTCAGGAGCACCAAATACTTAAAAACGGTCAATGTCTTCCGAAGAAATTTCAATGTTTATATCAAAGGCGGAGGGAAAGTAACCAAAGTCAAAAGTTTAGAACACATATTTTTTGATATCATCATCATTGACAGCGCAGAAATAATTGAAACCCCGAACATTTTTGAGATTCTCACAGACATTCGACTTAAAATCACTAGAAATACCAATAATTGTGAGGTGAATGTTTGAATCAATTGACGCCTCTTAAATAAACACTTTCTCTTCAGATAAACAGTTGTCACTGACATCAGTCAACAATATGATTCTATTTTAGCAGTTTTTACTTTCATGGTCTTGGATCCATCTTGTAAGAAGCTTCTTGGATGCTTAAAAGCCGCTTCTTATTGTCGTTCCCCCCGAAGCTTGAATATTATTTATAGTTTAATAAACATCTTCTTTGATTTAATATTTAGAAGTTGGCTAAAAAATTGTTTGAGCCTAGTTATTAAAGGTTACCATCCCCACAGAATCATTTGGTCTGAGCTTTGAAATGAACATTTTAATGGCTTCTTTGGAAAGATCCAGTCTGTTTTTAAATTATTTTCCGTGATATTATCCTAACCCTCCGCGCATAGAACCTGAGATATCCAAACAGATAAGAACATTAATTGATCTTTCATCTCTATCCTATCCATCTTGCCTTCCTTTCACAAAAAAAGCTAAATAATCGTTAATGTTGCTATCATGAAGACTCTTTGCAAATTGATATCGGGCATATCCAAAATGAAGATCAGTAACTTCATGAGTTTTTGATCCCACATCAAACTTAATTTAATTAAAAACGCCCTCATAGGAGATATGAGTTGGCTTAGGTAGGTATCCAACAGATGCTTGAGACTAAAACCCTTGAATATTTCTCGCTCCAAATCCCTGCATGTTCATGAAAATATTCTTTTATTATTGATCTAGCAGAATTCATAAGGAGTAATTTATAATCTTATAATTAAGTTGTCAACAATGCTACGAAAAAATATCAGACAAAGACGAGAGTATCTCTTCAGTCTTTCCAAAGAGAGATAGTCAAAAGATCATTTCTCAAAACTGCAGAAAGTCAAAGAGGCCAATTAAAAAGGCTCTAAGGTGCCCACAGAACTCTACAAGGAAAAAGAACATCTTTAAACAGAGTTGAAGCGCTTGGATGCCAATACTATCAGTAAAGTATAATTAATGAAGTACCTCGCTCAAAGATTGATGACGAATACGCGAACATAATCTACAGTGATCCCCAGCTACTGATTACCACCTCACGCGATCCAACTAACCGCCTCCTTCAATTTGCAAAGTAACTTTCAATCATCTTTCCAAATACAGAACGCATTAATAGAGGAGGGCATGTGCTCGAGGATTTAGTCTAATTATCCCTCAGAAAAGGAATCACTGATCTTGTTATACTACATTAACATCGAGGCCAACCTGATGGGTTAATCGTTTGCCATTTACCTGTTGGTCCAACTTTATATTTTGGACTACAAAATGTTGTCTTACGTCATGATGTCAATGAAAAGCTGCAAACAATGCCTTAGATTTATCCTCATTTGATCTTTAATAACTTTACAACAGCTCTTGGCCAAAGGGTTCAGACATCTCTTCAGCATCTCTTTCCAGTGGCTAAACCTGATTCCAGAAGAGTGGTAACTTTTTCAAATAAAAATGACCTCATAAGTTTTAGGCATCATACTTATTAAAAAGAAAGCTATAAGTAAGTAAAGCTCAATGAGATAGGCCCACGATTCTAGCTGAAGCTTTATCAAATTTCATTGGGGCTGATCAATCAGCCTGAAGCATCGAAATAATGGGTACTACGACCTTATATGAATACTGCGACCAAACGTCATGCCCTTTGATTGATTATATTCTTATATTATAATTTTAGTGTAGAAGAATTTGATAAACAAAAATACCAAAATAATAAGAAGTCATAATAAAATTTAAATAAGTATTTGATGACAAGATTAAAATGTTTAAAAAATAATGATCAAACATTTCATTAATTTATGTACTCATTATACTCATTCCTTTTTTACATTACTGCTGCTTGTGCTTCATTTAAATCATTTTATTGAAAGAGAAACTCTGGATGGCGTTACTAGTAGCAAAGACAAGTTACTATTTAGTACATTATTAGTAAGACTGTGATTATGGACATATACAAGATAAATACTTTTATCTACTCACCAATTATATCACTGTCCTTATATATTGATAGAATGGCGAACAACGGAAAAAAGAAAATGATTAGCTTTACTATAATACGATTTAATACGGCTGCGGTCTCATATTTTTTAAAAATCTGAATATATTCAAGTATACGATGAATATGAAACTCACCATTAAAACCCAGATACCCATATAACCATAGATGATAAGCATAGCGAAAGTAATTGAAGGCGTAATTAAAGGACCATACTTGAAGAGGATGAATGTTGTATAGACTGCAATTATAATGAGATGAATAATGTAGACGGCTGTTAATATTTGCTTGGTGAGGGGGCTGGAAGCAGATTTTTCCATTTAAATTAATTAATATAATATTATTTAATCATAACTGTTAAGAGATTAATATTTTTTCATCAACAATAGGAGAGAAGTCCAAGAGAAAGGTGGTTTAATGCAACATTTTATTTTATTTCAATTCAATTCATAATTTTGTCTAAGAGCTTGCTAATTTATTTATACGAGTGAAGATAACCCTTAGCTCTAATATTGGTATGATATATTTAGGAAATGTAAATAATGAGCTACATCATTTTTGTGCCTTTGTCTTTTTAGCGACGACTCTTCTTTTTTTAATCTCAATTTTTTCGACATCTTTTCCAAGTCCGGCCTCAATAGCTTAAATGACAGTTGGCTTATCAGCCTTGAAAGTGAAGAAGTATCTTCCTCTTCTTATTTTAAATTTCGTCACCTTCGCATTTTTTTTAATAAAAACGACTGAATAAAAAAAGTAGTACTCTTCTTGACTGCCTTCTTGGCCTTGTCAGATGATTTAGTGTCCTTAAGCAAATTCAAAAATTCCTTTGGGTTCTTGACTTCTTTAGGCTAAATAACACATTAAGTACCATGAGTTATGATAACAAATTATTAACTAAAAATAATAATATTCGCATTAATAAATCTTTTATGATACAAAATTCAACAATATTCTAGTTTACATATTGTCACCTATTTTAATAAGGATACTTCTAAAATAAGATATACCTATTCAAGGCGGATCAAGCTTAGACCTTTGCTTATTATGCTGCTTTTCGCGCTTCTTACTCCTGCATCAACCTTTCCTTTTCTTTTTCCGCCAATTTTTCCAAGAGTTATTTTTCAAATGCTACTCTTTCTTAAATTGTAACTTCACTCTTATTAATTTTAATCAAATGGGGCATCACATAAATTAACTCCTTTTTTAAATTTTAGCCATGTTCCTCTGTGATAGGATTTTGCAATAAATTAATACCAGTGACATGCAAATCTATCTTCTTTAATTCATCAAATTTAGCAATTTGGTTTTCTCTTAGATTAAGATAAGTTAGAGCTGGTAAATGAGGGAAGGGTGCGTATATTCCTTTCAGTTTATTGTTTCTTACTGATAATTTTTGCAAGTTAGGAAGATTCTAAAGTCCTCGTATATCCGTAAGTTCATTTTCACAGACGTAAAGCTGTTTTAAATTTTTCATTTTCTGAATTCCCTTCAATTTTCTGAGTTTATTCTTTCTCAACTCTAAAATTTCGATGTAGTTGTGTCCTTTCCAGGTTATTTCAGCTATTTCGTTTTCTGAAAGATTTAGCCTTTTCAGAGAAGGTAGTACAATACTGCTCAGCACTTTAATCTTGTTGCTAGAAAGATTTAAAAATTGTAAGTATTCCAGTTTTTCATTATTGAATGTGTCAAGATTTTGCACCTGATTTTTGCTGGCATTGACCCAAATTAAATTAGGAAATTCATTGATTACGGACAAGTCGGCAATTGCATTTGTATTTATGTCAAGATAGCGAATTTACTTAAAGCGGAGGATTATGGGAAACAGGCGCTATAACTATTTTTACGCCAATACTAAACGATTGTAAGTCATTGTTCGGTAATTTGCTGTTTTTCCCAGCCCTGCCAATGCTCCCTTAAGGGCTTATTCAAGTTTACGCAAATCTTCTTCAGTTTTGACTCGAGCTTCCTACTCGAGTCTACGTTTTTCTTCTTCTTTCAGCCTTTCTTCTTAAAGTTTCTGTTTTTGTTCCTCTTCAAGTTGTTCTAATGTTTTTTAAGCTGGTGGAGCTTCTTGACCTTCCTCTTCCATATCTTGAAGTTATATTTATATATTTTTAAAATCAAGTAATGATCAATAAATTAACTTATTTGCTGTATGACAATTTGCAAGGAATTGGATAAACTCTTTAATGATTATGAGTAGTAAACAATGAAATATCATTTTTATAAAAATACATGCTTGCTTTTCTACCTCAATAACCTTAACATCAACTGACGATTTCTTTTTAACTCCTATCCCTCGTCTTTTCGACCCTTTAACTCTTGCTATGAAAAAATCTGTTGTTTTTCTTTTGAAGGATAAGAAAATCCTCCTTTGTTAAATAGCTTCTCTATGGAAAGTGGCTGATGAGATTCAAACTTGAAAAATTTAGGGACTTCTTGAGGACTTTTGGGCATTTTTTAGTAATTTGAAATTAATGAACGATTATTTGATTAACAAAAATTATATACAGGCTTGTTTCTCATTGCTGAAGACCGTTCTTGACTACCTGAAGATTTTCCTTGAGTTATTTAAGGAAGTTAAACCTGCTAGCGGTGCTGCTTTTATTTTTATTTTTTTCTTTGTATTTTTTTCATGATCTCCTTGGATGATTAAAAGCTGATTTCATTAGCCTTGGGACAAAGCAGCAAAGAATTTCTGTATTATCTATTAGCTCTATTATTACCATTGCTTTAACTCTTTATTCTTTAGAGCTCAACCTTTCTATTGTATCTTCTTTCTCCTCTTTTTATTGGTTGCTAGTATACTATTTTCTTTAAAGAAGATGAATGAATATCTTAGCTCTATACATTTTACTGATTTATAATGAGGCATCGCTCGAAATAATTCACGTATTGCATACGAAAAGATTATATAGAGTCACGCACAACCTTATTGGTTGATTATATCAATATTTCAGCAGCTTTTCGCAGATTCTAGTCTCTTACTAATTCATGACCTTTAGGATATGTTTTGCGAATAGTTTTGAGAAAGGAAGTATCCAGGTCGAGGTCAAAAGGCAGATATTTGTAGTAATTGATGAGATCCTAATGAAAAAGACTGTAAACGGACTCCTTATTTGTGAGAAACAAACTCGGAAAGGTACTTCTGGCTTTCTATTTGTGCGATAATAAAGAACTACTTTTTAAATTGCCGATTCGTTTCATTTAATCTTCATGCCTTTGAAATTCGTTGCTTATCGCTAGTTGGATGCAATTATTTAGGAAACTTTTTGACCAAGAGCAAACCCACTCAATTAAAGTTATGATTGATTTTTCATTACTAAATTATAGAGCTGCTTTAGTATCCTTGGATATTTTTAGACTCTAATTCGTCTCTATGAATGTGTGATAAAGTTTTTGCAGTCTTTCCACTGTTGATAATCCTTTTTATTTGTGTGGAAATAGGGCAAGATTATATTTGGTGAAAATGCCAATGCTGACTCGATAAAACTATTTATAATCTAATGTACTTAATCAATGGCTTTAGCATTTCCGAGAGGCTAGTTTTTTAGATCTTGAAGTAATTATTCCTACATCTTCACTCGATATTTTTATCGACTTTTGGAGTGGGCAAACAGTTTGAGAATTGTACGATTTGTTTATATTTACGAATCCAAAGAAGCTATGATGGCTGAATCAGTGAGGTAGTCCTTTGTTCGATCGGATAAGCGTTGACACTAATCGATACGCTGGATTATAAGGTCTCTTAAATCAAGCATCAAGAACCAATATAAAATTATTATTTCACATCAGAATCTTAAAGCTACTCTGATATGTTAAAAATCTAAATAAACGCTAAATCCGATTTATTCTGATATAATCAACAGGCAACGAGTCGCTAAAAATACATCTGACATGTATAAACCGTCACATCCATTCAGATAATAATATAATGAGGAAGGATTTTGATGCGGTGGCTAAAATAGCAATTGTGGGAGATTCTACTGTCGGGAAGACCAATCTTATGCTACGTTATGTTAATGAACATTATGTGCAAACCCACGTTGCCACTATTGGCATTGATTTCAAAGTTAAGATACTCAATCTTGAAGGATACAGAATCAAAATGCAGATTTGGGATACGGCAGGCCAGTAACGATTTCGTAATCTGACCAGCTCTATTTATCAAGGAGCTCAAGCAGTCATTGTAGTAATAGTTGGTATAATCAGACATATGCGATCAATAGCCGACAGTCATTCGATTGCATCGGCAAATGGTTGGGGGATGTGAAGAGCTATGCTAAAAATGATGTAGTTGTGGCTGTTGTTGGCAATAAGTCCGATCTTTAAGAAGAAAGAGCAGTGAAGAGCTAGGAAGGGCAATCCTTGGCCAATCAAACAGGAGCTTTGTTTTACGAAACAAGTGCGAAGGATAATATAAAAGTGGATTAATTATTCACCAACATTGCAGATGAGCTGAAAAGAAAGGATAAATAAAAAGAGCGGGATTACTAGAAGAAACTTCAAGACAAATCATAAAAAAAAATGCCCACTCCCTTAAAATCGCCTACGAGTATTAAAAATTATAGCAGCCCAGAATCAAACACAAAATTTGCCCTTGGTGACAGTGCTGTAAAATCTCCAATTTAAAAGAATAAGAAAAGATGTTGTTGAGTATTCAATTTTTTACATGCACGTTCAGTATGGATTGTATAATAACATAATTAATCAAATATTGCTCAACAAAATTGAATTGATAAATACTCTTTTTTGTTTTTGCTATAAATGTTAATGTTTATGCGAGAATTAGTATTTTGCTGTCATTTGAAGATTATCCATCAGAAGATATGATTTCAAATCAGATCATCAAATTCGTTCGCTTGTGTCAGACTGCTTCTTCCAGCATTCAGCGAAGAAACTACTTGTTCATTGAATTAATTTGCATCATCTCCTTCATCCTCGTTGGTAATTTTGTTCACTTGATTTGCCATGGCCTATTACATTGCCTCTCTTACTGCTGCAATCTATTCCTCATCCCCTGGATTGATTACTTCATTTATGATGTATTCCTCATTATCGAGGCTGGAAGTGACCTTCACATCTGCTGAGTTTGCCACTGTATAGATGAGTATGTACCATCCTATTACTGTATAATTTATGCGGGTTCTAGATCATAGTTATGAATAGAACTGGTGTGCCTCACCTTACTATCAAAAATCAAATGCATGTTGTCCTTTGTATTGATTTCTTCGGGAATGCTGATTGGAAAATCCGGCGATGGGTAAATATCCTTGGGTTATTCTGGTGTTTAAAGCTAATGGATGCTTAAAATACTTTTTTGAGGATGGTCAACCTCTTATTAATCCTCATGCTGTCTCTTGACGTAATCCAAACTTACACTAATGATCTCGGAATCATTTTATACATCTTGCTCGATGAAACTTTTGCCAAGTTTTAACCGATGTCCCATATAAACTAGAAACAGTTTATCTGATTTTAGACCAATAGATTCGAAAAGAGGACCGTCAATAAACTAACTGACTATCGTATTAGAATTTGTTGTGAATTTAATTGGTCCTGTACGCTCTCCTAATTGAGCAATCTGAAACGAAAGAGTGCGACAGTTGACCTGCGACTTATTGACAAGGTGAATAATAGCCTTGTCATATAGGGCAACTTATCCTTTGATGGATAATAGTTTCCCCTAGAAATGAAGATGAATCTGCTCTACAGATAATTTATGAGCGGAGGCCGCCTCGTGATAAAGTTCACTGGCCTTCACATTAGCAGGTAATGTTAATACCTTCGCAAACTTTTGACTATTTCTAACAAAAATGTTAACCTTCTCAGTTTCCATGCTAGATATTGTTTAATCAATTAATTTAAATTCAAACAATAAAATCTAATGATATTTATCCAAATTATCCAAGAGTTCAATAGACAAGTTTAGAGTTATTTGATATTAGTTATTGCCTCAAATAATTTGAATATAATAAATAGGGTCATCGATATGCAGGACAAAAATTTTATCAATTCAACAGGACAGTCCATCCCACAACTTTATCATGAGCTTTACTACGCAATTCCTGGGTTGTAATTTCCCTCACATTTGAATAGTAATGCACAAGGCAACTCATTACTTCACTATGCTAGAAAATTAATACGCTTACTTCCCTTAGAGCTTAAACATCTCACTTCATATTTATCTTTTAACACAACACGCTCTCTTCAATCTCAATTCGGAGATGAATCTCTAGCCATCCTTACTAACAGTGTAGATCTTAATCAAGCCATTCTCAAAGCAATGTAATACAACATACCTCTCATGCAGATAGTTATTGCCTCTCCAAAAGGAGAAATAGTCGTTCGCTAAAAATTGCTCCTCAATTTTGCAGTTGCACATCTTATCAATCAAAATTTTGTACTTTTTGGAGACTGGGAGAAACATGAAGAACTGACTTAGGGTTTGGAAGAAATTGCCATCGAAAAAGGATTTTTTGATGTTTAGGAAGGCATTTACTTTCGCAAGGAAGAACTTGTATATGCATTTTTATCTTTTACAGAGATTTCAATGGCCCATGAACATACTTTACAATAAAATCTACTAAAAATTCGCAATCTTTTTTATTCTTTGGAAAAGCATTAACAAACAGCTCCTTTCAATATTCCATAAAATCCTTCACCTTCGTATGAACACCCAAATAAATAACCACTCTTTAATAATTAATATTCTGAGGAACTTCCAATTAACAACGACAACTTCATTGATTCATAAGGCGAAGGAGAGGATGAAAGTGAGGTGAAGATCGATCCAGAATAGTGATATTTATTATCATACTTACTTATGAGGTATAATAGACAATTATATTTATCAATTTATTCATTCGTCCAGGAGTGAGACTGCTGTATCTGTGTCACGCATTCCTAGAAGAAAGTATAGCTGTGAGTATCTAAATTGAGAAGGCAGCACCACTCTTGCAACTTGTTGCTCATCACAAAACCAAGTAATGGTCTCCTCTTCAAAATCAACGCACATCCGGAGTATAGGATGGGCATCAAGATGCAGTTTACTCTGGAGTTAGCTAGCTTCACCTCGTGAATAAACCATACCCCATAAAGTTATTCCCACAAAATGCTCACTATATACGTTTGGATTGTATCTCAAATAGGCGTTGCATAGTCCCATCACCATGTGTTGTGATGCCTCCTCCAATTTTATTTTGAAATTTTGACGAGATTATTTCGGGATTGATTGATTGCTATTAAGAATGGTAAATTGGGAGGTCTATTTAATAATTTTTGTTGAAGTTATTTTATAATCCTTTATGAATGGATTCATGGGATCAGGATGAAATGCAAATACTGTTCCGTATATTTGATATTCTTCAAGCCATAGCTGTAGCCACTACTAATGCTGCTGAAGGTTGATCCCTTTCGGAGAAACAAAGTTGAATTTAATCATCTTCTCCCTCTATGCCAATATTTTAGTTATTTTATTTTTATCAGCCAGCATTAAGCAATCTATTTAGAAAATAACTTACCTTAAAAAATTAACCTATTTAAATGGGGCAACCAAACTGTCTTATCTGCAAATTTAATCATAGTCTACGCTTTTTTTTATTGCTAAACTAAATCAACGACGTTTTACATGAGATTGATAGAGTTTTTAAATTTCGAAGATTTGCATAAAAGATCTCCTCAATAATCGTCGATTTGAGTGGATTTCCTACTAACTACATCGTTTGTTACATAAAAACCAATGCATGAGCTATGAAAATAATAATAGTGAAGGTATGGTAACAATCTGGTTGAATTATACAGCTAAAACTTGCAATCTCTTGAGCTTTCCGAGTAGGCTTATATCACATATTTCATTATGCGATAAGTTTATAATTTTTAAGCCTTGCAAACTCTCCAATCCTACTAAGGTTTTGATATGGTTTCGCTCTAAGTATTTAATTAGGATACCCATTCTGAGTTTCTTGAGTTTGTCAAATCCTTCTAAATGTTAAATTTTTATTAAATTCCTATTGCTCGCATCAATACTTACAATATCACTAATTTTTGTTGCTTCCTTGAAAGTTTTAGCGATTTCATAGATCTAATGCTTGAAGGCATAAAGAAATAGCTCTCTTTTATCTTCTCCAAGGGCTTCTTTAACATTTGACTCGACGTTGATGGTAGTAAATAGTGCACTATGAGGTTTAATTCCTGATTTTTTAATGGGGGCTCGGCAAATAGGGCAGGGACATGGCTCGTTATTACTATATCTAAACATATTGTCAATGCATTGATCACAAAAAAAGTGACCATTAGGACATGCAAGCATAGGCCATCTGCCAACAATGTGGTATTGTTACAAGCAGATATCGCACAGCTCTGAACTTGATTGCTTGCGAGGTAAAGAGACGGGTATTTATTCGTTTTATTATTTCTCCATAATGTCAGCAAGAATTACTATTATTTCAAGATATGTAAATATAACCAAATCAAAAAACAATAAAGATGATCATGTCAAGCTATAAAGGCGAGATTCAGCTCCTTGGACTATAACTTAAACGAACCAATCTCATTGTCATCGTCAATATTATAGGGAATGTTGTTTAAAATTGATTGAGGCTGCTTGAAAAATAACAATTTACTCTTTGGCTCGCTTGACTGTCGGCAATTGGATATTGGTGGTGTGGATGGAAGCATATCTTAGTCATCATCAACATCTACTATTATCGTTTCTTCTCCAATCTGCTAATTTACTCCTTCAGGTAATGTCTCCATGCGTTGCTTATCTTTTATTGTTACATACTAATTAATTGCTATAATTGCTTTTATAAGCATTTTCTTGTCCCAATCTTCGGAAGATACAAAATCAACTAATATGAGCCTGACATGAAGACCATCCGCAGATCTTAGAATATGTTTGACGCTGGTATCGTTGAGTTTGATCATGGCTGGAATATCGTTTGATGGATTATGAGAAAATTGGTCGATTTTCCTCAGTGTCGACCGCATAATCTTATAGAATTTGCTTCTAAGTGCGTCGATGGTGAAAAGTTGGCTCATATTCGGAAATATCTGTTTAAAATATTAGCGTATTTCACGAAAGTGTTGATGATGCTTATAAACAGAGAGCAGCTACGATTCATACTCCTTCTTCCACTCCTTATGCAACTCATAAGCCTCATATTTGGAATGCCGAATAATAAATTCGTTTTAATTTTCATTGCGCATGTAAGACTTACCGTAGATAGGTTCTACTAATTTGTCTGTCAGTCTTAATCTGAACATCTATTGGATGGAAACATAAAGTCTTTTTGATTACAACTCAGAAATAACAACAGTTTCAAGGCCATAAACAAGCTTGATGAATTTAACGAAAGTGGCAATATTATCGTCTGTGAAGTATTTCTTGAAATTAACGAGCACGCTGTAAAGAAGTCTCATCTCATGCTGATCTATTGTCTTTATTCTAGCTTTGCATTCATCAATCAAAAACTTTTAAAATCTACGATATGATTAAGTTGCAATGCTGTAGGCATGCGTTTTATATCTTTCCCTGTCTCTAAATAATCAGATATTAACATATTAACCTTGATCCTCTTCTCAGTGATTTATTATTAAAACGATGCAATCCCGTATTCCTTATTGCACATGGATTGAGCCACTATTCTTTTGTATTCGTACTTCTCCTGTTCCTCCTTTGCAGAATATCTCTTTAGTACAGTCAACTCCTTTGGGAAATGAATTATTATTCCATCATTGTCGCCGATATTGCCCAATGCTCGTATGTTGTTGTCTATTTGGCACATGGAAGTCCTTTTTGTTTCGGTTTTTTCATTATTTACTTCTCTTAGATTGAGCATATCTTATAAAGACTTTTTATTGACTTGACCATCCGCGGTCTTTTCAATTAAACTTCTGTACAGAGATTTTACTACACTTTTCACATCTTGATCGGGAATAGCCGATTTGAGGAGTTAAAGACTATCGTAAACTTCCTAATTTTAAAAATAAATACTCTGTAAGTTGGAATAAATTCATCAATACAACCCTTCTTTTTAATTCCTGTAAATCGTTCCTTTCCTTTATTTTCTTATTCTTTTAATAATCTTTCTTTGAATGCATGCAATTTTTTAGCCATTTCAATGTTTTTAGTCTCATCCTCTTATGGATGCTTATTTATCCTTGTGTTTGGCATATGCTAATCCTCCTATCTTTTCACTAATCGACCTTCATTTTTCTTTGTTTTAGCATTATTGTTAGTGCGCATTGTTTTTTTAAGGTATCACTAACTTGTTTTTACATCAATGCAATTAGTTGCTCATTTTTATATAAAAAATAGTTCCATTGTTGACATTTGTTAATATATTGAATTATTAATTTACTAGTCTACGGTTTTGTACATGAAATTTGACCCTATTTTATTATCTATCATCCATTGCCGTCCTTTATTAAAATAACTTTAATAATAATTATAAGCGCCTTGGTCTAGCCAACTTTAATAATTAAAATTTGAATATCATTAATAATTAATAAAAATGTCTGCAGAAAGGATTCAATGGTAAGAGTATTAAAAAGATAAGATGGTGAAAGAAGATAGTTAAAGTAACAACATAAAGAGCAAACTGGTTATCAGAAAAGATCAACTTGTGAGGAGATGGACCAATGACTTCAGAAAATGCTATTTAATTGAACGAAAATTAGGAGAGGGATCATTTGGACAAGTCTTTCTAGTAATTCACAAGGAGCTTAAAATAAAAAGAGCTCTTAAAGTAATCTATAAAACAGTGAAGCCAAACGCCAATCCACAAGATGAACTGTAATTGCTAAAAAAACTCGACCATCCTAACATTATCAAAATATACTAATACTTCGAAAGCCTTGATAAATGGTACATTATTACATAGTATTTCTAAGGCAATGAGCTTTTCGATTAGATTATTAAATATGGTCATCTCTCATAAAAAGTTGCAGCTAATATTATTAATGAAGTGCTCAAAGCACTATATTATATCCACTCACATCGTATTGCTCATCGTGACATTAAAGCCGAAAACATTCTTGTGCGAAAAGAGGGAGAGAAATATGTCGTAAAAGTCATTGACTGGGGGTTAGGGGTCCTTATATAGAGTAAAGGTCTCATTCGCAGATGTGGTACACCAGAATATTGTGCTCCTGAAGTGCTAAGTGGACCTTATAATATTGAATGTGATATGTGGAGTTTGGGCGTGCTGGTCTACGCTATGCTAAGGGGTCAAATGCCATTTAAAGGAAAAGAAATGCGCTAAACCCTCGCAAAGGTTAAAAACGGAGAAATTAGCTTTAATGATCCATCTTGGAACACAATCTCCGTTCAAGCTAAGAAATTTATGCTGGGATTGTTACAGAAAGTTCCATCTCAGAGAATGAAAGCGTAGTAATGTCTAAAGCATGATTGGATTTTGACCAACCTTCAAACGAAACCAGTCATTCTCGATTTGGAGTTAGAATAAACTCTGAGAAGACTCAAATAATTTCGGACATAGACCAGGTTTCAAATGGTTGTTATCAATTTTATACTAAATTTTATCGAAATGCCCAAGCAGGAGGCACGACTAAAGAGAGAGTTCTAACTATTGGATCAAAATGGAGATGGCTAAATCAGCTATGACTAACTTCTCACTGCATACCGTAAAATATATGGTCCTGAAGCTGATTTAATAGTTGATAAGATATTCGCTAACATCGATCTGGACGGATCAGGTATGATATCTTTCAGCGAATTTATCACCTTCGCATCAGATATAAACCATAATTTTAGCCAATAACAACTTAAGGAAGCATTTAGATTGTTCGACGCCGATAATGACGGACTTATTGACCGTAAATAAATCAATTAACTGATTAGCTACGAAAAAGGATCGAGATCAAGCTAGTAATTTTAGTAGATTATTAGTTGTATTGACATTAACAATGACGGCAAGATTGATTTTAAGGAGTTTATCGAACACATCAATCAAGCAGTTGAAAAGGTAAAGACTAAATCCTCTTCGACTTTTGGTCTATCATCAAAGAAAATGACAAACAACAGTGAAGCTGATAAAACTGTTATATTAGGCTCAAATAAAATTGAGTAGTAATAAATGATAGTAAAATATTTATGATCTTGACAATAGTATTAATTATGCCAAAAGTATAATTTTAACTACCATTATCCAATATTTATGAAACCAAGTCATCCCAAAATACAATCTCATCTCAAACCACCTCTTCCATCAACACCAATTTTTATAACTATTTCCAAAAGGAAAACACCCTCTCATGTGATTCTCAATCAACCAAGTATCTCTACAATTTATTAATCCATTGATAAAATTTGTGATGAGATTAACACAGAATTAAGATAAGTATTGCATTGCTAATTCAGTCAGTTAAATTTCAGACACTACTATGGAGGAAATTTAATACTCTACTCTAACAGCATTGGCAATATATGATTGAACTACTAGAACAATAGGATTAGATCAATTAACCGGATGACAATGTTTAAAGCACTTTTAACTTCGATCTGAGAATAATGAAGGGATTTGAAGTACTGGCCAACTAGATCGTACGACATCGATTATAATCTCTCCATAATCTATAAAATTTGACTGAAAAATAAATAAAGTTGAGTATGACCCCATAAAGGTTAATAGTTCGGGCCAAAAAGCATGGCAGAATAAAATGATAGTTTAGTGAATACTATATAATGATTTAGAATACTTTTATAATCACTTATAATCATATCACATCAACAACCAACTTCATGAAGAAAAAAACAGCATCTGAACTCGTTTTCACTGACCTTAACAATTAATCTGAACGTATTTTACACCTTACTCAGCCACTGTCATGGAAAGCCTATGCATCAACTGTGGCAAAAATGGCACAACCACTATACTCCTCACTAAGATTCCATTCTTTAGAGAACTCATCATTTCCTCCTTCATCTGCGACGAGTGTGGCTATCGCAACAACGGAGTATAATTCGGAGGGACCTTACCTGATTTTGGAGTTTAAATTCTTTTCCGAGTTCTCGATAAAAAAGATCTAAATCGATAGCTGATCAAATCAGAACACTCTGTGATTCATTTCGATGAGATTGATCTCGAAATACCTGCCAATGGGAAGGCATAAATCAATACAATCTAAGGATATCTTCTTCGCACATATGAAGAGCTCATTTTCCATCAAAATTTAAGAAAAATTCATGAACCTGAAACCTATTAAAAATTGGACACTTTCTTAAAGCTGGTTAAATAGTATCTCGATGGAAAAAAGTTTCCCCTGACTGTTAAAGTAAGAGACCCAAGTGGAAACTCCAATATAAAAAATCCATATGCGCCGAAGATGGATAAAAACCTATAAATTACAAGATTTTAAAGGACAGTTGATGAACTTATCGCAATGGGCTACAGTCTGTAAAATGCTAAGGAAGAAAAAGAAGCCCTATAAACTAAAAGGATTTGCACAAAGCTAAACTTTACCAAACCCTTTGAATAGAGCAATTTTTTAACTCAATAGCCTGTAATATTTTAAGTGCCGTGCCATGCTTGCGGGTTAATGGGAGAGGAGCGCATATGCCAAACCAGCATCCCCTACTTTACTGATCTGATAATTATGAGTTTTAGGTGTGATTACTGTGGTGCTCACTCGACAGAGACCAAAAGCAATGGATAAGTAAAGGAAAACGCTGTTGTACTCACCTTAAGTGTTGAAGGAGATATTGATTTAGAGAGAGATCTGTTCAAGGTAATATTGATAATATTTAGAGTGAGACCTGCTCTGTCAATTTGCCTGATATTGAACTGGAACTTGGATATGGCACATTAGGTGGAGTCTTTACTACTGTTGAAGGATTACTAGAAAAGATACACGATAGCTTTGAGGAAAGCAATCCCTTTGCAGACAGTGACAAAGAGTTTTCTGGGAGAATCTCTTCTCTACTAAAGGATTTAGATGACATGCGATAGGGAAAGCGAAAGTTTACTATGATTCTAGTCGATCCTCTTTCTCACTCCTTCTTCTCTAATCCTTACAGTCCTGACCCTGATAAAAGACTGAAGATTTAGTTTAGGCCACGAACCTTTGAATAGAATGAAGAACTTGGACTCAACGATATGAAAGTTGAAAACTATCAATAATCGGCTGTAGTACCCGAATCAAAACCTGAATGATTGAACTTCTCATAAGGTAAATACTTCTCTATTTAAATAATATATTGACGTGTTAATCGTTGGTGTGAAATCCTATCTATATTTTTGAATTGTAGTAATTTCGGGATTGATTATAACTTGTCAGAAAAAGACGACTTGATGAAACTAACTAAGAATAAATCAATCAAAGATACCCCTCACATAATGACGTCCTTTTTACTCATAGGAGACGATGGAGCTAACAAATCTATGTTTTTTGATCATTTGCAAATCGAGCCGGATGAACTCAATCAGGAAATCAATGTCTATGTCAAAAAGGTATGTGATGGTCAGTTCTTTTAGATATATTAATTACCTCTGGATAAAATGCTTAGGACAGCACTTGGCATATATTTTTATATCTTTTAATAGCCATTCACAATCTTGTATTTCTTGAGAGGAGATGCCACAGGAAAGGAGATTATCTAGTGGATAAAGCTTCTCAAGGAGAATAAATTGCAATCTCGCATATTATTTATCTCCGATGCAACAACTTACCTTGAACGATAAAAAATAATCACAAGGGTTGGCACTTAATTTGAAGCAAATGTTCTCGAAAATATTTATTTTTTAGCTTTAGAGCCACACTCTTTCCCAAAAGTACTCAATAACTCTAATAATGCTGGCATTCGAATAGCCTCAGCTGTATGTCTTAAGCCTTCCTATGGTGAACAGTTTATGGAGCATTGGCGAAATTTATCCTGTAAATTTCGAAAGCTATTTAGAAATTTACTGCACCGCCATTAATAATCCTCGGTAGTTTGAAAGATGGTTTAGAGTAATGATTTTTATCTTTATTGTAAATTGTTCTTCCTCCATTGGCATTATTTTCTATATACTTCTTACAATTCATATAAAACTTGAAATGATATTTAAATAATATTTATTTATATTGATCAGTTTAGGCTTCTTTATGATCTTTGAGATCTTTAATACTTATTAAAAAATAATTAATGACCACAGTAACTTTTGTCGTCAAATCAATGAAGGGATAGAAATTTACTCTCACCATGCTGGACACCGCTAAATGTTCCGACATCCCGGCAGAAGTAGCCAAAGTTTCAGATTACAAGGCTGAAAACATACGATTAATTTTTGCTGGACAGGATATTCTCACCAAAAACACTACTCTTGGATAAGAACCCATCGATAATGGAAGCACCATAATGCTGGTACTACGTTTAATAGGAGGGCATACAATGATTGTTTTATGAGTTCATGATCATTATATTCCTAAAGATTGACATACATAATCATCAAGCAAGCAGATCTTATTTTATTTCAGACTCTTATGCACTTCGCAGACTGTCTTTGAGAGATTACAGAATTTATGCTTCATCTTCTTTCACGTTCAGAGTCTCTTTAATAAATAACAGCGGCACAGTCCCAATCACAGCCAGGATGAAACTAAAAACTATGAGGGGATTTATTCCAGCGTCTTGGCAACCAGTCACGATATAAGGAGTAACAAAATTTCCCATTTGACTAATGCCCTAAATATATCCCCAAGCCATCGAACGATATCGATGGGGAAAACACTCGTTTTGCATCATTGGCACGATAGACATTGCATAAGCTGCATCAACTTAAAATTACCATTGAAGAACCGACAGGCTCCCAAAAGGACGGTTTGTGCAATAGTAGTATCTTAAATCCAAGGGATAAAGAAAAGCAGGCCCAAACCTATACTAACGAAATTGAAAATTAACATGCCCATTTTTCGAGGTATTTTTGTGATAAATGCATCTAAATTAATATAGAAGTACTGGAAGAGAAAAATGCAGCTGTTTATATGACTCCAGTTAAGAGAATGTTATAACCGAAATTTGTGCCTATCTGTCCGAGCGAAAACTGCACGCCATAATAGTAGGCATTAACTCCAATTTACAAGACAGCAACGAGCAACAGTATCCTGAGGTATTTAAAATCTTTGAAGATGGCAAATCTTGAAACTTAAGGTAAATTTCCCTACTATTTTTTCTTTTATTCGATTTACATTAACACTTCTCTGAACAATTGCTCGACTTCTAATAGCTTTGTCTTGTCAATGTTGTTATACATCGCGATCATGCCGACAGATTAGAGGGCTCTGTCAATATCTCCTTTCTTTTACAATAGAAAGTAGGGGCTTTAGACTAAGAAAAACAACGAATAGAGGAACAATCCCACATTAGGTATAAGCAAAACGATAATGATGTAGTTATACCACTCGTTGTACCAAAAGTAAAATCCAGAGATAAAAATCTGCGAGACAGCCCTACATAACTCGACACATACCAAATTGCATTCAAAGTAATGATGGAGTACTGCTTAAATTTGTTCTCTGTCAGTTCGGATAGAATCACGTATCCAATGATCAGGATACAGTAACAGCCTGCTCCAATAAAAATTTGCCCGATAACAATTATCGCTGTAGTTGTTGCATAGGCTCCAATTGTATTAACTAATTGATATTTTATGTACATGTTATTCCCAATATTACCAGACATTGAGATAGTATAAACATAAATCTTTTACCATATTGGTCAGCAAAAGGAGTCAGAAGTAGCAGGCCAATGATGGAACCAATATACGGAGCTGACTGGATTATACTGCGATCATTCTACTTATCACAGATTAGATAAGCGTAGCTAGTCACGGTAAAATTATTAGCTGTTTCGTTGCATGAATACTTAAGGTGCATTTGTCAATGATTTTGCAAGCATCATCTTCCGAAGGATTGGACATTCCAGGACATTAGAAGGTAGGATTCATGAAGATAAAACTTGAGCCCAACAAGACCAGACCAAGTTCTAAATAGACAAAAATGAAAAGAATAAGCAATATCTTTTGATATCTACCGCGATCTCCAACTAACTCGATTGCCGACTGAATTTTAGATGACATCAAAGATATTTGAATGTTAAAATATTCCACTTAAATAATGTTGATAAAATATACTTGCAAAGCGTCACATTGAGGGAACTATAGGCAAACAATAGCAAATAATTATACTTTCAGTTTAGTATGGAAATAACAAAAGCAGCAGCATAGTATCATCAATCATTATTTGAGAGGCTCTAAGTTGACCTCCCGTTGCAATCTTTCTGCTGAGCTCCAATCAACTTGTTTTTCGAATTATTAGGTCTCTTTCCTCTACGCATATGACACCTGTTTTCCTAGTCGACCTATATTTTCACTGTTTCCATCAAGCATCTTTATATTTCCTCCTATCCTTTGAGTTTATTATGTATTTTCTAAATAATAAGCTACTGCTAATCCTCACTCTCACTTTTTTACTTCTATTGAGTCATGAGTCTAACTGTTTAGGAAATATATATGTTTGTCATTTTATTCATCCTTTCTCGAAATCGTTAGTACCACCCCTTGCTAAAACTAAAATCTTCGCGTCCCTAAACTTACAATTCATCCAAAATCTTTCGAGCTTAGCTCAAAATATCCCTTCTCTTAGGAGCTTTCGTAGGATGACTTAAAATGAAATCCATCAATTTGGCCTCCATTTAGGGGAAAAGCGCTTTTCTGCCGCTTACTTTTCTCTTCAATTCCTTTGAACGATACCATCGATAAATATTCTTGGGGTGGATTCGGTATTATTTTGCCTTTCTCCTTATGGCAGTCGATTAGCTGACTCTAAATATTTTAGATTATGTTTTGATTTCCTCTATCAGTCGATGTTTGAATTCAATTGAATACTTTCTATACACAGAATTCCTTTCCTTCTTTTCCTGCATTGAGTAATCACGATCTTCTTTATGATTGATCTAATTCTAATTTTTAGATAAAGCCTATTGGATAAGCATTTGCTGTAAACTATGATGCTTATCAGAGCCTGTGCTGACGATAACCTCGTTTGGTTGAATTGTAGTGACAGCAGGAATCATTTCCTGTGCTACCGTAAGGATGATTGTCCTCAGTTTGGGAGTAAGCATGGAGGTTGTAATTTGACTTAATTAATTGCCAATATATAACAGTCTTTAACACTAAATCGACTTATTAATTTTGAACATGTATTTGCAGAAGATAATTAATTAGATTAAATTTTATGATTAAATTTTCTTCATTCAGATTTAGATGAGCAAAATGGTTTGGCTTTGAATTAAGCAAATCTTTTGATTTTATAATATATTAATGAGAAAAATCATAATTTTAGTACAGATTGCCATTCTTCTTTACGCAGTTACGACAATCTAGCTTATGCTTAAACCTAACTTGCCGACTTGCGCCATTATTATTTCTTCTTTCGAGGTACTGCTCAATCCTATTCAGCCCATTAAGGTCGAGGCCAAATTTCCTGCCATAAATAATAAGGTATAGGGCGATAAGTTTAAGATTACTCTAATAAACATGCAAACGAACACAGTATAAACTTAACAAATGGTTGAGGATAATACTGTTTTTCGCAGTAACTTCAACATAGCCAACAGTACATATTTTTTCATAAAGATATTATCTTCAATCTTTGTTTTGAAATCATCACCAACCGTGATCTGGGACCATTGGATGTGCTATTCATGGGTTACTCGGCTGAAGAGCATTTTGAAAACATGATTAGTAAAGTATAAATACCCTAGGAATTAGCAAAATAGGATAATCTTAAACTTATGTATTAAGTCGGCGCCAATATGCTTCAAATGAACAAGGTTACTAGTACCCATCAGCAAAAGGAAAGATAGTTGTAAGACAAATTGGTGGATCTGAGCCTCCATAAAATTTCCAGAATTACTAGTATTACGCTTATTGAGTGTGTTGTTATTGTCATTAGTGGAGCTTATCAGGTATTGGCATTACGAAGGTTCTTGATCTAAAAAAATTTGTACTGAATTGAAATGTTTCTATGATTTAAAATTTAATCAAATATAGTGAAACCTTTATAAAATGGTTATCTGTATTAAAAGGATTATTTTTTTAATTTTTAATTTTCATACAATAAAGGATGTATAAAACTAACGAAATCGCGAATGGCATTCTTTTCTAAAAAATAACTCTGAGTAGTCTAATACGTATTGTTATTGTTATATAATTCTTTAATACTTTTAATTCTTGGATTGCGTGATGGAAAATAGAGTATATCGGATTAAACAAAATTAAAAGCGTAATATGCAAGCGATAACAATGTTTAACTACTATAAACAGATCCTTTTTCCTACTATATTTCAGGATGTAGGCTATCCGAGTCATCGCCCATGTAAATATCGAACTGTTAATCGGAAAATTGCATATAATTACGCATACGATTCCTGCATTGGAGAGTAAGTCGGCCACGATGTGATATTATAGGCAGCTAAAAGCGTATATGTTTCTCATTCTGCCATTGAAATGAGGTAGAATTCATTTTTTAAGCATGAGATAGTGAAATTGAAGTATTTACCCATTTCAGCAATGATTTAGGAGTAGATTGATTTTGTAATACTCACTTAAGACTACAATGCGGAGTAATTCGAACAAAAATCATTGAAAAGTTCAAGGAAAAAAATATCTGAATACTTTGGGCCAGTTTAGACGTCCCAAAAGCCTTCCTCGACTCTTCATAATAAAAAAAGCGAAATACAATATTCAATAGATCCAATGGATTACTTTCTTTACGTAATCCACTACAGCCATAGCATCAATAAGGATACAACTTAGCTGCTGTGGTAGAATGTAGATACCTATCAATTTAGTTCATCTAACGGTACCATTTCAAATTCAACCGAGAATAATCAAATGAAAAGAAATGCAGGATAATCTATGAAGTTGTGTTTGCATTTAACACTGATGACCATTTTCTCTTTCTTAATCCTTCCAACCATTTGCTGCAAAATTATTTTGATGGTCTTTATCTTATGCCAAATCAAAAGGAGAAATCTGCAATTTTAAGCCAATTTCAAAGGAAAATTAGTCACATCCTGCAACAACAATTGATGATCAGCAATAAATAAATGCAATCAACTAGTTTCGATCCCATCCACCGTCGGTAATTGCAACTCACTGAATTGCAAAAATCTCTTTTCTTGAAGCTAAAGCCTATAGGATACCAATATTTTAGTCAAATTAATAAATCTCGTCCACCAAATCGATATTTCTTAGATAATTTGATCTGCCGCATGATGTCCAATCAAAACTATAAATAAGAATAATCAGTTGAGGCTATCAAGTATTACCTAGATTTCTAAAAGCGGATGAGGAGTAAATACCGCTGGTCTGATTTTGATAAATACGACAAGATGAATATTTTTATCTTTATAGGGAAGGATCTCATGGGTCGCCCTGTGCTGCTGAATCGCATGAGAAATGTTCTTTGTAGCAAGATTACAGATTTTGATGAATTCTTCGATTATCATTTCTTTCTCTTCGAGATCTTTCTTCAAGATCAAATGGAAGGGTGGGTTGATCAGTTTAGCGTAATCGCGGATGCTTCAAATCAATTAGCTGATAATACAAATTTAAGTTTCACAAAACGTATCCTTATGGAGGGCTATAAAGTAGGAATTGGCAGACACTTTAAAATCATTCCTTTCGACGTTGGATTTTTAGGATATTCTATCTTTAGAATCGTTAGTCCGCTAATGCCTCAAAGCCTTGTGTAATGTTTTAAGATGTTCGGTGAGAATCGTGAAGGACTGCTGGAAGAGTTAAGAACTTTTATGCCGGACGAGACTATTCCCGAGTTTCTGGGAGGAAGAAACCCAACATTAGAAACAAAGTTAAAAAGATAGTAAAGATTGGATGTGAGAAATAACTAACTGACAAGCGAAAGATCTATTCTTCTAGATTTAAATCGGTCTTCCAAAAGATGATTTTGATAATATTGAAGTTTGATAATTGAAAGTCTTCTGTAATATTTAGGTGGGATTTATAGTAGTATTAGATAATGGATGATCAATTATTGTATGAAATAAAATAAAAGGGCATGAAACAGGAGGATATCGAGCTGGCCTTTCAAAAAGTTAATCCCAAATTACTGGAAGAACTTGAACCCAACGAGAAAGAGGAAGCTGTTGAAGAGTTTAAAATGCTGTATCAAGGTAGATAAACGTATAATTAGATTAGATGGTAAGAGTGGAGAGTAAGCTCAAACGCAGGTAAAAGGTTCAGCTCAATCTCGAAGAGCAAGCATAAATATAGAAGCAAATGATTACTGAAATTGAAACAGGCATGAAGTAGAAGATGGAAGGACACATTCGAAAAAGAAAAAGTATGCAGCTGCAAAGGATAAAAAACTATCACAATTTGGAGAAAGCATGGAAAGATAAGATGCAACAAATTGCCAACCAAAACAAGCATAAAAAAATTTAAAGCATTAAAAAAGCAAATGTTCTTCAAAAATAAGCCTAGAACTTTTGG